>Ga0207756_100087_pt1 | contig 98076 bp, 93 predicted proteins | sample A23M1SouthBayCA_FD_187748 | JGI IMG/M metagenome (GOLD analysis project Ga0207756, IMG submission 187748) | Aerobic enrichment media microbial communities from Eden Landing Ponds, California, USA - A23 M1 (3) (SPAdes) | ecosystem: Environmental > Aquatic > Marine > Unclassified | place...
CGACGAGAGCGAGGCGGCCGAGGTCGAACTCGAGGAGCTGGAGGCCGAACTCGACCAGCGACAGGGCCGGGTCACGCGGCTCCAGGAGGACCTCGAGGACCTGAACGCCGAGATCGAGCGCAAGGGCGAGGACGAGCAGATGGAGCTCAAGGGCGAGATCCAGGCGCTGCAGAACAAGATCGCCCGCCTCGAGAGCGAGATCGAGCTCGCCGAGGAGCGCATCGAGGAGGCCGAGGCCCGCCGGAAGGACGCCTTCGTCACCCTCGACCGGAAGAACGAGGAGATCGACGAGCTGGAGGCCCAGATCCGGGAGACGAAGGTCGAGCAGTCCTCCGTCCAGGCCGACCTCGAGGAGCGGCGCGAGGCGCTGGCCGACGTCGAGGCCGAGATCGACGCCGTCGACACCGAGTTCGAGACCCTCAAGGAGGACCTCCAGGCTGCCAAGTCCGAGCGCGAGGAGCTCCGCTCGCGGAAGAACAAGCTCCAGCGCGAGCAGGACCGGCTGCTGGACCGGGCGCGCCGGCGATCGAGCGAGATCGACGAGGCCGAGTCCGAGCGCGAGGCCCTCGAGGAGACGTTGCCGGAGCTTGCGGCCGAGCGCGACGACCTCGAGCGCGAGCTCCGGAAGGCCGAGGCCAACCGCGAGAACATCGCCGAGGTCGTCGAGGACCTCCAGGGCGAGAAGCGAGAGCTCCAGGAGGAACTCGACGCGCTCGAGGACGAGATCCAGGCTAAGCAACAGGAGTACGCGAAGCTCGAGGCCAACGCCGACGACAACGGCGACTCCTCCTTCGGCCGTGCGGTCTCGACGATCCTCAACGCCAACCGCGAGGGGGTCCACGGCGCGGTCGCACAGCTGGGCAGCGTCGAGGACCGCTACGCGACGGCGTGTGAGACGGCCGCAGGCGGCCGGATGGCAAACGTCGTCGTGGACGACGACGGCGAGGGCCAGGCCTGCATCGAGTACCTCAAGGCCCAGAACGCCGGGCGAGCGACCTTCCTCCCGCTGACGGAGATGGACGTCCGCGGGCTGCCGAGCAAACCCGACGATCCGGGCGTCGTCGACTTCGCGTTCGAACTCGTGGACTTCGATCCCGAGTACGAGGGCGTCTTCTCCTACGTCCTCGGGGACACGCTCGTCGTCGAGGACATGGAGACGGCGCGGGCGTACATGGGCCGGTTCCGGATGGTCACGCTCGATGGTGAACTCGTCGAGAAGTCCGGTGCGATGACCGGCGGCTCCACCAGCGGCTCGCGCTACTCCTTCTCCAAGACCGGGAAGGGGAAGCTCGAGCGGGTCGCCGAGGAGATCAACGGGCTGCAAGAGCGCCGCTCGGAGCTCAAAGGCGAGATCCGCGACCTCGAGGAGCGCATCGAGAGCGCCCGGGACCGTCGCTCCGACGCCACCGAGGAGGTCCAGTCGCTGCAGTCAGACGTCGACCGGGTCGACGACGAGATCGCAGACGTCCGGGAGGAGATCGACGCCCAGGAGGAGCGGATCGCGGAACTGGAGGACCAGCGCGAGGCCGTCGACGAGGAGATGAGCGAGCTGGAGGCCGAGATCGACGACATCGACGAGGAGATCGCCGCCCTGGACGACGAGATCGAGGAGCTGGAGGCCGAACTGGCCGATTCGAAGGTGCCCGAGCTGACCGCCGAGGCCGAGGAGATCGAGGGCGAGATCGCCGAACTCGAGGACAAGATGGACGACCTCGCCGCCCGGCGCAATGAGTACGAGCTGGAGCTGGGCTACGCCGAAGAGGCCATCGACGACCTCAACGACGAGATCGAGGCGGCCCAGGACACCAAGGCCGACAAGCAGGAGGAGATCGCCGACCGCGAGGCCGAGATCGACGAGCTCGAGGAGGAGGTCGAGGACGTCCGTGCGGAGATCCTGGCCCTCGAGGAGGAGCTCTCGGACCTCAAGGAGGATCGCTCGGACCTGCGGGAGACCCTCCAGGAGGCCGTCGACGCCCGTGACGAGTGCAAGTCCGACCTTGAGTCCGCCCGTCGCGAACTCGACGAGCAGCGCGAGCGGGCCAGCGCCCTCGCCGCCGAGATCGAGGAGCTCGAGACGGAGGTCGAGGAGTATGACCCGGAGGAAGTCCCCGACCACGACGAGGTCCGCCGGCGCATCGGCGAACTTGAGGCCGAGATGGCCAGTCTCGAGCCGGTGAACATGAAGGCAATCGACGAGTTCGACGCCGTCGAGGACGCCCTGAGCGACCTCCAGGAGCGCAAGGAGACCCTCGTCGACGAGCGCGAGGGGATCACCGAACGCATCGAGTCCTACGAGAGCCAGAAGCGCGAGGCGTTCATGGAGTCCTTCGAGGCCATCGACGGCCACTTCCAGCGCATCTTCGAGCGCCTCTCCGATGGCACGGGCGAGCTGGTGCTCGAGGACACCGAGGACCCCTTCGAGGGCGGCCTGACGATGAAGGCCGAGCCCGCGGACAAGCCCGTCGCCCGGCTCGAGGCGATGAGCGGCGGCGAGAAGTCCCTGACCGCCCTCTCCTTCATCTTCGCCATCCAGCGCCACGACCCCGCGCCGTTCTACGCACTCGACGAAATCGACGCCTTCCTCGACGCCGCCAACGCCGAGCGCGTCGGGGAGATGGTCGACGAACTCGCCGCCAACGCGCAGTTCGTCGTCGTCTCCCACCGCTCGGCGATGCTCGAACGCTCCGAGCGCGCGATCGGCGTCACGATGCAGGACGACAACGTCAGCGCGGTGACGGGGATCGACCTCGGCGGAGAGGGGGTGCCCGCGGATGACTGACGACGAGTCGGATCCAGGAGAGGCGCACACCGACGGCGACGACGAGGAGATCCCGCTGAACATCGCGGGCCACGACGACCGCGCTCCACCGGAGGATCACGCGGCGGCTGATGCGGGGACGGAGGATTCCGAGGGGGAGGAGGCGGGGGACGAGGACGCCACGGACCACGGAAGCGACGGCGAAATCACCTCGACAGTAGAGCTGGGCACGCCAGCCGTCGAGGCGGGGCCGGTCGACACCTCCGACCTACTCGTCGACCAGGACGGGGAGGGGACGGCAAGCGACGACGGCGGCGAGACCGCAGCCGACGACGGCGGCGACACGGCAACCGACGACGACGGCGATACCGCAGCCGAGGACGACGGGGAGGTCGAGCCCATCGAGTTGCTCGTCCAGCTCGCCAAGGACGGCGAGATCGACCCCTGGGACATCGACGTCGTCGCGGTCACAGAGGAGTTCCTCGACGCGCTCGAGGAGGGCAGTCTCCGCGAGTCCGGTCGGGCGCTGTTCTACGCGTCCGTGCTCGTGCGGATGAAGAGCGACGTGTTGCTCGATCCCGACGCAGGAGCCGACCAGGCGGACGACCCCTGGGACGCGCCGATGGAGGCACCCGCCGACGCAGGGCCGGGGTTCGACCCGGTCGACTCCCTCGAGCAAGAGATGGAGCGCCGGCTCCAGCGCAAGCACGTCCGCGGGACGCCCGAGACCCTCGACGAACTGGTCCGGGAGCTGCGGGAGGCCGAGCGGGGATCCTGGTGGAAGCAACACCGGGAGTACGACACCACCGGCTCGCCCGCGGGATTCGATCGCGGCACCCAGACCGTCGACTACCACATGGACGACGAACGACGGCTGGATGGCGAGCCGACGGCCCGCGAGGTCACCGAGCGGACTCACGGCGAAGACATCGAGGAGATCATCGCGACCGTCCGGACCGAACTCCGCGAACACTACGACGGCGGCCGGCCCGAGGTCCTCTTCCGGGAGGTCGAGGACGCGGGGGGCTCCCGCGTCCTGACGTTCCTGGCAGTCCTCTTCCTGGCGAACCGCGGTGAGGTACGACTCCAGCAGGACCAGCTCTTCGGGGACCTCTGGATCCAGGACCCGACGGCCGACCTGGGCGCCGAGGGCGCCGTCGCTGACTGACGCCGGAGCCAGCGGGCCCACGACTCGCCTGGCTCGGCACAGCTACGAAGATTTTTCCCCGCCCGTTGCGACGGACCGGTATGGACGAGATCTCGTTCGGGACCGACGGGTGGCGCGCCGAAGCCAGCCTCGTCACGCCCGAGCGCCTCCACGCGATCGCGCAGGCAGTCGTGGACCTCCTCGCCGAGGACGGCCGCGCCGGCGAACCGCTGGTGATCGGGTACGACGCCCGCGACGGCGCCCGTGAGCGCGGCGAGGAACTCGCTCGCGTCCTGGCCACTGGCGGCCACGACGTCCTCCTGGCAGAGCGGGACTGTCCCACTCCCTCCGTCGCTCACGCGATCGTAGAGCGGGGGCTGGCGGGTGGCTTCGTGGTCACCGCCTCGCACAACCCGCCGAAGTACAGCGGCGTGAAGTTCATCCCTGCGGACGGTGCGCCGGCACTGCCCGAGGTCACCGAGCGGATCGAGGCCGGGCTCAGGGCGCCCGACACGGATCCCGACGCCGAGCAGGGGTCCGTCAGCGAGACCGACCTGATCGGGCCACACGTCGACGCCGTCCTCGAACGCCTGGACCCCGACCTCGAGGGACTCACCGTCGCCTACGACGCCATCTACGGGAGTGGCCGGGGCGTCACCGACGCCGCGCTCGAGCGGGGCGGTGCCGACGTCAGCCGCATGCGCTGCGAGCACGACCCGACGTTCGGCGGCGGCGAGCCCAACCCCACGCCGGAGGCCCTCGACGACCTGGTCGAGTTCGTCGCAACCGGCGAGGCGGACCTCGGCATCGCCAACGACGGCGACGCGGACAGGGTCACCGTCGTCACGCCCGAGGGCATCGTCGACGGCAACGAACTGCTGGCCGTCCTCTATGGGTATCTGCTGGAGGCGGACGACGGACCCGCCGTGCGATCCGTCTCCACCTCGAGCCTCGTCGACAGGGTGGCGGCCGACCACGGCGAGCGCGTCCACGAGACGCCGGTCGGGTTCAAGTGGGTGGCCCAGGCGATGGCCGAGCACGACGCGCTGATCGGCGGCGAAGAGAGTGGCGGCCTCACGATCCGCGGGCACGTCCGGGAGAAGGACGGGACCCTCGCCGCCGTCCTCGCGGCGGCCGCCCACCGCGAGGAGCCGATCCAGGACCGCGTCGCTGCGCTCCGGGACGCCCACGGCGCACTCCGACAGGACAAGATCAGCGTAGACTGTCCGGATGAGCGAAAGGAGGCGGTGATGGCGGAGCTGGAGGACGCCGTCCCCGACGCCGTCGCCGGCAGCGTCGTCGAGTCGGTCAACCCTGCCGACGGCGTCAAGCTGCAGCTCAGTGATGGCACGTGGGTCCTCGTCCGGCCCAGCGGCACCGAGCCGAAGCTCCGCGTCTACGCCGAGGCCGCCAGCGACGAACGGATCGACGAGCTACTCCACGCTGGCCGCGGGATGGTGGAGCCGCTGGTCTGAGCCGGCACGGTCCGCTCCCACGGTCGGTATCGCGAGGGATCGCCCGCCACCGTCCTTCACTTTCGCCGCGCTCGCAGAAGCCTGAAGAGCGTGGGGCGTCGTCGTCACGTCGTGACCACGGTCCTCCACACCGGCGACACTCACGTGGGCTACCGGCAGTACCACGAACCCCGGCGCCGGGCGGACTTCCTCCGGGCGTTCGAGGCGGTGGTCGAGGACGCCATCGAGCAGGACGTCGACGCCGTCGTCCACGCGGGTGACCTCTTCCACGACCGCCGCCCGGACCTCCAGGACATCCAGGGGGTCGTCGCCGCCCTCCGAGAGCTCCAGGCTGCGAACATCCCGTTCCTCGCGATCGTCGGCAACCACGAGGCCAAGCGCTCGGGCCAGTGGCTCGACCTCTTCGCGGACATCGACCTCGCCGAACGGCTGGGCAGCGACCCCAGACACGTCGGCGACCTCGCGCTCTACGGGCTCGATCACGTTCCCGAGAGCCAGCGCGCCGACCTGGACTACGACTTCGCCGACCACGACGCCGCGCGCTCGGCGCTGGTCGCCCACGGCCTCTTCGCGCCCTTCGACCCCGCGGAGTGGGACACGGAGATCCTCCTCGAGCGGGCGGACGCGGAGTTCGACGCCCTGCTGCTCGGGGACAACCACCAGCCCGGGATCGAACAGCTCGGGGACACCTGGGTGACCTACCCCGGCTCCACGGAGCGAGCCAGCGCCAGCGAGCGCGCCGACCGGGGCTACAACGTCGTCAGGCTCGACGACGGCGACCTCCGGATCAGCCGGCGGACGATCGACACGCGGCCGTTCGTCTTCGTCGACATCGAGCTCGCGGCAGGCGAGGGCGCCGAGGTCGTCCGGGAACGCGTGCGGGAGTACGACCACGAGGCCGCAGTGACGATCGTGACGATCGAGGGCGAGGGAGAACCGATCGCGCCCGGTCCCATCGAGGAACTCGCGACCGAGCGCGGCGCCATCGTCGCCAGGGTCAACGACCGTCGCGAGCACGAGGACCCCGAGCGGGAGATCGAGGTGTCCTTCGCGGACCCCGACGAGGCGGTTCGCCGCCGACTCCGCGAACTCGGCCTGAGCACGGCGGCGCGTGAGCTGGATCGCGTGGTGCGCAACGAGGAGATCGCCGACAGTAACGTCCGCTCGATGGCCCGCCAGCGTGTGGCGTCCCACCGCGAGGAGGGGCTGGCGGCCTTCGAGCCAGCGCCCGAGGGGGAGATGGACGAAGCGACGGCCGGGGCCGAGGCGGTCGACGGCGAGGGCGCAGACGGTGAAGCGGAAGCGGACGCCTCGCAGACCGACGACCGGATCGAGGACGACGGAGGCCCCGAGACTGCTTCGGACGCCGGCCCGGAAACCGAGCCCACGGAGGACGACGAGGCAACTGTCCAGCCCCATCCGGGCGACGAGGGCGATAGCCAAGGGCCCTCGAATGCCGAGGACGACGCCGACGAGCGCGACGACGGCCCCGAGGAGTCAGGCAACGACGCCGACGAGCGCGACGACGCGGAGAACGCGGGTGACGACGCCGACGCGCACGACGACGACGCCGAGAAACCGGGAGACGCCGCCTCGGACGGCCAGGCGTCCATGGAGGAGTACCTGTGAGGATCCGCCGCATCCGCCTCGAGAACGTCCGGTGCTTCGCGGACGCAGACGTGGACCTCGAGGCCGGCGTCACGGTCGTCCACGGCCCCAACGGCTCCGGGAAGACGACGCTGCTCGAGGCGGCCTTTTTCGCGCTCTACGGATCGCGGGCGCTCGAGGAAACGCTCGAGGAGTTCGTCTCGACGGGCGCCGAGGACGCCGAGGTCGAGCTGTGGTTCGACCACGACGGGGCAGAGTACCGGATCCGTCGGCGCGTGCGGGCGACCGGCGACCGCGCGACGACTGCGACCTGCGTGCTCGAGACGCCCGAACACACGATCGAGGGCGCGACGGACGTCCGGGAGTCGATCGCGAACCTGCTCCGGATGGACGCCGAGGCGTTCGTCAACTGCGCGTACGTCCGCCAGGGCGAGGTCAACAAGCTGATCCACGCCACGCCCGGCGAACGCCAGGACACCATCGACGAGCTGCTCCAGCTCGGCGCCCTCGAGGAGTACCGCGACCGGGCCGGTGACGCCCGGCTGGCTGTCGAGGACGAACTCGGCGAGCTCCGGGGGGAGCTCTCGGGCCTCGAGGAGCAGATCGAAGGCAAGGAGGAGGCCGGCCTCCACGAGCAGCTCAACGAACTCGAGACCGATCTGGGAGACGTCGAGGGCGAGATCGAGCGCGTCGAGGAACAGATCGAGGCCGCCGAGGAGACCCGTGACCAGGCCGAGACCGTCCTCGAGTCCTTCGCGGAGAAGCGCGAAGAACTCGCGGAGCTCCGGGACGGGATCGAGGAGCTCGAGGAGCGCGTCGCGGAGACGGAGTCCGAGCGCACGGAGCTCAAAGAGCGGCTCTCGGAACTGCGGGATCGACGCGAGTCACTGCAGGAGCGTCGGGACGAACTCCTCGCGGAGAGTGACCTCGAGCGTGCCGCGGCCGAGGCGGTCTCGGATGCCCTCGACGCCGTCGAGGCACGCGACGAGGAACTGCGGGACGACCTGGAGGAACGACGCCTCGCCGTCCAGGAGCTCTCCGGGGACGCCGAGGACGCCGAGGAGGAGGCCGAGGAGCTGGCGGCGGAGGCCGAGGCAAATCGAACGGAGGCCGAGGAGCTCGAAGAGGCAGTCGCCGACGACGAGGAAACGCTCGCCGAGCGCCGCGAGAAGCTCGCGGACCTGGAGGGCGACCTCGCCGAGTGCCGCGAGACTTTCGCGGAGGCACCGATCGAGCCAGCAGGCGCGGAGGCCCACCGGGAGGAGGTGATGGGGGAGCTGGAGGAGCTGGAGGACGCGCTCGCCGATCTGCGTGCCGATCGGGAGGCAGTCGCCGACCGGATCGAACGAGGCGAGGCCCTCCTCGAGGAGGGCAAGTGCCCCGAGTGTGGCCAGCCCGTCGAGGAGTCGCCACACGTCGACGCGCTCGAGGACGAGCGCGAGCAACGGGAGCAGATCGAGGCGGACATCGACCGAGTGGAGGCCGAACGCGACGACGTGGCGGACCGTCTCGAGCGTGCGGAGGATCTCGTCGAGACCGCCGAGCAGATCGAACGACTGACAGAGCGCCGATCGGACGTCGCGGATCTGCTCGAGGAGCGCGAGGCGACCATCGCGGAGAAGCGCGAGCGCGCCGAGTCGCTGCGCGAGGCTGCTGCGGACCTCGACGCCGACGCCGAGGCTGCCCGAGAGACCGCCGGCGAGAGGCGCGCGGCCGCCGAGGAGCAACGGGAGGCGATCGCAGAGCGCAACCGCGAGCGCCAGGCACTCGCCGAACGGGAGGAGCGCCTGGAGGCCCTCCTGGCGGCGATCGAGGAGATCCAGGACGTCGAAGAGCAGATCGCGTCGGCCCGCGAGCGCCGCGAGCTCCTGGCCGAACAGAACGAAGAGCGCCGCGAGACGCTGGGCGAGCGTCGCGAGCGGGTCCGGGAGATCGAGGACGCCTACGACGAGGATCGCATCGAGGACGCCCGCGCCGACAAGGAGCGAGCGGCGTCGTACCTCGAGGACGCCGCCGAGGAGCTCGAGGAGCTACAGGGCCGCCGGGACGAACTGCAAAACCGGATCGGCGGGGTCCGCGCCGAACTGGAGGAGCTGGAATCCCTGCGCGAGCGTCGCGGGGCACTCGCCGAGGAGCGCGACGCCCTCGAAACACTCCACGGGGAGGCCACGGAGCTCGAGGCCACCTACGGCGAGCTCCGAGCGGAGTTACGCCAGCGAAACGTCGCCCACCTCGAACGCCTCCTCAACGAGACGTTCGAACTCGTCTACCGGAACGACGCCTACGACCGCATCGAGCTCTCCGGGGACTACGAGCTGACCGTCTACCAGCGCGACGGCGAGCCCCTCGCGCCGGCACAGCTCTCCGGTGGCGAGCGGGCGCTGTTCAACCTCAGTCTCCGGTGTGCGATCTACCGGCTTCTCGCGGAGGGGATCGAGGGGTCGGCGCCGATGCCGCCGCTGATCCTCGACGAGCCGACGGTGTTCCTGGACTCGGGCCACGTCGGCAAGCTCGTCGAACTCGTGCGGGCGATGACCGACCACGGCGTCGAGCAGATCCTCGTGGTGAGCCACGACGAGGAGCTGCTGGACGCCGCCTCGGCGCACGTGCGCGTCAAGAAGGACCCGAGCACGAACCGCTCGACCGTCGAGCGCGACGGGACGGCGATCCCGTCACTGGACGACTGATCCGGGACCGGATTCGCTGTGGTCGTCTACTCCTCGCGGAGGCTCGCCGCGGCCGATCGCGCGAGCTCGGTCGGTGCGTAGCCACGCTCGCCCGCGACCGTCGTCTCCTCGAGCAGTCCCGCTGCCACGAGCTCCCCCAGCGCCCCGTGGAGGTCGGACTCGCAGAGGGTGGTCTCTGCCAGGAGCGTACGGACCGCGACGCCGTCCCGATCGACCGTCGTCAGCACGAGGCCGAGGACCCGCTCGTCGTGGACTGCCGTGAGCAGGCGTCGAACGGGGCCGGGAACGCTCCCGGCCACGCCCTCCAGCGGGGCCACGTTCTCCAGGACTGTCAGCTCCCCGGGGTCGCGGTAGGTGGTCTCGCCCCCGTCGATCGACCGGACGAGCCAGGCGTCGCTGGAACGCTTCTCGACGACGAACCGCTGGCCCGATCGGTCCGTGACGACGTCCATGGGGTGGAGAGGGTCGCGGACGCCGAAGGAGTTTCGAAGCGCGTGCCGCGGGGGCGGCGGGCTACGACCCCTGGAAGGAGCGGACTCGGTGGACGGTACGGGCGCCGGCAAGCACCCCGACGACGGCGAGTCCGGCCGCCAGCAGCAACTCGCCCCGGAAGTACGCGATCATGGCGGCCAGCGACAGCGAGATGAGCGCGATCTTCGTGAGGACGACGGCGCCCCAGAACGCCTCCGAGACCTCCGAGGGCACCTCCGAGCCCGATGGCAGCGACTCCACGAGGTCCTCGCCGGTGGTGACGTCGAACGTCGGCTCCGCCTCGGGGCTCCCCGGGTCGGACTCGTCCTCGGGCGTCAGGTCCGCCGCCGGATGCTCGATCTGGGGCCCGAGCGCCTCGGGATCGCGCTCCTCGTCGGACACGGGCGGACCAACGCCGCCGGCACGAATAAACGACGCGTCTCTGCCGGTGCCTGAGCACTGACGCAATCGGAGATGGCGTACAAACAGATCCCCCGAACGCCGAGGACGGTCTCTCGGGTGGAGCGGCGTGTCGGAGACGGTCCGGTCGCTCCGCGGTCGTCGAAGCCGCCGCCCGACCTACAGTGTCTCGTCCAGCGGCACGATCCGATCGGACTCGAGCCACGCGAGCGGATTGTCGACGTCGTAGAATACGATCCCGTCGTCGGTCTCGTACGTCTCGACGAACTCGACGGACTCGCTCGCTGGCCGTTCCTCGGGCTCGATCTCGGCGCCGTCGGACGGCGGGGTATCTGGCATCGGCGTCACCTACACGTGAGCAGGAGGGTGGTCAATATAGGGCTTATCGCCACGCCCTCTTGCGGTGTTTAACCCTTCGGGCCGTTGGGTCCACGGTCCCGTATATGGGTTACGGCCCCGCGCCCGCTTGCGGTGGCTGTCCCCGCGCGTGCGAGGGACGCCTGCGACCCTGGCGGACGCCTTGACCCGCGGGTACCTCCTGACGAGTACCCGGAGGTGCATCCGAGGGGTGCCTGCCGGGAAGTGCCTGCTGAGGAGTGCCTCCGAAGTAGCCCACCGTCTGTGGACGGGTACTCACCGGGCGCTCGCCCGTCGGATCCGGTGGCCACATCCGCCCGCGACCGCAGTGCAGCAGCGGGGAGGAGGAGCGAACCGATCCGGTGAGAGCTACGGAATCCCCGGTGTTTTTGTCGGGGGTCGCCTAGGCCGGGATCATGACAGCGGATGGGCAGCGGGACCTCTCGGCGTTCGGCTCCTCGGGGCACGCCGAGCGGCCCGAGGCCGAAGCCGAGCACGTCGCCGGTGCCGACGGAGGGAGTGCCGAAGTCGTCGATCCCGCAACCGAGGCGCTGCCCGACGTCGAGGCGACCGTCGCACTCCGCGTGATGCAGGTCGACTACACGATCGAGGGGAGGGGCCGTGACGAGACCCCGATCGTCCACGTGTTCGGCCGGACCGCAGACGGCGACGCCGAGCACGTCCGGGTCACCGGCTTCCAGCCGTACTTCTACGTCCCCACAGACACGGTGGACCCCGACGACCTCGCGACCTACGACGCCATCGTCGACTACGAACGGGGGTACGAGTCGATCCGCGGCGACGACCTGTTGCGGCTCTACGGACGCACTCCCAGAGACGTCGGGCAGGTCCGCGAGGAGTTCGACCACTACGAGGCCGACGTCCTGTTCCCCAACCGCTTCCTCATCGACCACGGCGTCGAGAGCGGGATCAGGGTGCCCGAGCGCCGGGACCACGAGGGCGACGACGCGCCGATCACCGTCCACCACGAGGAGGTCGAACCCGTCGACGTCGTCGCCGAGCCCCGGGTCCACACGCTGGACATCGAGGTCGACGACCGCGACGGCTTCCCGGAGGACGGCGAGCAGCCGATCGTCTGTCTGTCGACGCACGACTCCCGTCGCGACGAGTACGTCGGGTGGATTCACGCCGGCGTCGACGCGGAGTGGAGCGGCGACGTCGACGACCTCGATGGCTTCGAGCCGATCGACGAGGACGCCACTGTCGAGGTCCGTACCTTCGACGACGAGGCGGCGATGCTCGACGCCTACCTTTCCTACGTCGAGCAGACCGACCCGGACATCCTGACGGGCTGGAACTTCGACGACTTCGACGCGCCGTACCTGCTCGACCGCCTGGAGGACGTCGGCGGCCGACCGGACGTCGACGCCGACCTCTCCATCGAGCGCCTCTCCCGCGTCGACGAGGTCTGGCGCTCGAACTGGGGCGCTCCCGACGTCAAGGGCCGGGTCGTCTTCGACCTGCTGTACGCCTACCAGCGCACCCAGTTCTCGGAGCTGGACTCCTACCGCCTGGACGCCGTCGCGGAGGAGGAACTCGGCGTCGGGAAGGAACGCTACACCGGCGACCTCGGCGATCTCTGGGAGCAGGATCCCGAGCGGCTCCTGGAGTACAACGTCCGGGACGTCGAGCTCTGCGTCGAACTGGACCGCAAACAGGACGTCATCGCGTTCTGGGACGAGGTCCGGACCTTCGTCGGCTGCAAGCTCGAGGACGCGACGACGCCCGGCGACGCCGTCGACATGTACGTCCTCCACAAAGTCAACGGCGAGTTCGTGCTGCCATCGAAGGGCCAGCAGGAGAGCGAGGACTACGAGGGCGGCGCCGTCTTCGATCCGATCACCGGCGTCCGGGAGATGGTGAGCGTCCTCGACCTCAAATCCCTGTACCCGATGTGCATGGTGACGACGAACGCGTCGCCGGAGACGAAGGTCGATCCCACCGCCTACGACGGCGAGACCTACGTCGCGCCGAATGGCACCCACTTCCGGAAGGAGCCCGACGGCATCATCCGCGAGATGGTCGACGAGCTGCTGGCCGAGCGCGACCAGAAGAAGGCCGCCCGCGACGAGCACACGCCCGACGCCGCGGACTACGAGCGCTTCGATCGCCAGCAGGCCGCCGTGAAGGTCATCATGAACTCGCTGTACGGCGTCCTGGGCTGGGAGCGCTTTCGCCTCTACGACCGGGAGATGGGCGCGGCCGTCACGGCGACTGGCCGGGAGGTCATCGAGTTCACCGAGACGGCTGCCAACGAGATCGGCCACCAGGTGGTCTACGGCGACACCGACTCAGTCATGTTAGAACTCGGACATGACATCTCGGCCGAGGAGGCAATCGAGCAGTCCTTCGCCATCGAGGAGCACATCAACGACGCGTACGACGAGTTCGCCAGCGAGGAGCTCAACGCCGACGAGCACCGCTTCCAGATCGAGTTCGAGAAGCTCTACCGTCGGTTCTTCCAGGCGGGCAAGAAGAAGCGCTACGCCGGTCACATCGTCTGGAAGGAGGGCAAGGCCGTCGACGACGTCGACATCACTGGCTTCGAGTACCAGCGTTCCGACATTGCGCCGATCACGAAGGAGGTCCAACTCGAGGTGATCGACATGATCGTCAAGGGCGAGCCGATCGAGGCGGTGACGGACTACGTCCACGAGATGATCGAGGACTTCAAAGCCGGCAACGTCGACCCTGTCGAGGTCGGCATCCCCGGCGGGATCGGCAAGCGCCTGGACAACTACGACACCGACACCGCACAGGTCCGGGGTGCGAAATATGCAAATGAGTTCTTAGGCACGAATTTTGATCGCGGTAGCAAGCCTAAGAGATTATACATAAAGGATGTGGACCCGAAATGGTTTCGGCACATGGAGAATGAACGCGGTTTTGATCCCCAGAACAACGATCTCTATCTTCAATTCAAACGGGATGTTTTGGAGGATGACGGAAAAGACGGCGTGATCTGCATCGAGTACGCCGACCAGTTGCCCGACGAGTTCGAGATCGACTGGGAGAAGATGCTCGAGAAGACGCTCCAGGGTCCCATCGAGCGGATCCTCGAGGCGCTGGACGTCTCGTGGGAGGAAGTCGAGAGCGGGCAGGAGCAGACCGGGCTGTCGGGGTTCATGTGAGGCCAGGGGCGCACGTCCTGGCCACCACCCGAAACCCCGTCGGCGCCCAGCAGGTGGAAATGAGGACCCGACCCTCCCCTGGAATCCCATATAAGAAAAATATTTTGTCGATTCGGAAAGCATCGTGCCACCTATTACGAAAGCATTATGGGCGGCTCCTGCCACTAGTCAATCGACAAGATGGCACGACTCGAACTCAACCAACTCCACGCACAGGTAGCCGAGGAGGACGGCGAAGTGATTCTCGAGGGGGTCGACCTCGAGGTCGAGGCCGGTGAGATCCACGCCCTGATGGGTCCCAACGGCAGCGGCAAGTCCACGACCGCGAAGGTCATCGCGGGCCACCCCGCCTACGAGGTCACCGACGGCGAGGTCCTGTTGCACCTCGACGGCGACGAGTTCGGCGAGGACGTCGACGTCCCCGCGGACGCACGAACGTGGGACCTCCTGGAACTCGAGCCCAACGAGCGCGCCGCCCTCGGCGTCTTCCTGGGCTTCCAGTACCCCGCCGAGATCGAGGGCGTCACGATGGCGAACTTCCTCCGCACGGCGCTGAACGCCAAGATCGAGGAGCGCGAGGAGCTCTTCGAGGACGACGAGGACGCGGCCGAAGCCGGGTCCGAGGAGGACCAGAGCGAGGACGAGGGCTACGAGACCTCCCCGATGGAGGGCCCCGCCGACGAGGGCGACGTCGGCGTCGCCGAGTTCCAGCAGCTCCTCAAGGAGAAGATGGAGGTCCTGGACATGGACGAGTCCTTCGCACAGCGCTATCTCAACGCCGGCTTCTCCGGCGGCGAGAAGAAGCAAAACGAGGTGCTCCAGGCCGCAATCCTCGAGCCCGAGATCGCGGTGCTCGACGAGATCGACTCCGGGCTGGACATCGACCGCCTCCAGGACGTCGCCGACGGCATCAACGCCCTCCGCGACGAGCAGGGGACCGGCGTCCTCCAGATCACCCACTACCAGCGCATCCTCGACTACGTCGAGCCCGACCACGTCCACGTGATGCTCGACGGCGAGATCGCGATGAGCGGCGGTCCGGAGCTCGCAGAGAAGCTCGAGGACCACGGCTACGACTGGGTGCGCGAGGAAGTCTACGAGGCCGCGTAACCGATGACAGTTTCGATCGGGCGACACCGTGAACAGGACTATACCCCCAGCGCCACGATGATCGACCAATGAGCTCAGACGAGAACGAACTCCAGCAGACGAACACCGAGGAGCGCTTCGACTTCCGCAAGGAGCAATCCGCCGCGGTGACCTCCGGGAAGGGCCTCGACGAGGAGACCATCCGACTCATCTCCGAGGACAAGGACGAGCCCGACTGGATGCTCGAGCGCCGACTGCGCGCCCTCGAGCAGTACCGGGAACTCCCGATGCCCGACGACTGGCCCGGTGCGCCGGATCTGACCGGCCTGGACATCGAGCAGATCGTCCCCTACATCCGCCCCGACGTCGAGGCGCGGGACGCCACCGACGACTGGAACGATCTGCCAGAGGAGATCCAGGACACCTTCGACAAGCTGGGCATCCCCGAGGCAGAGAAGAAGGCTCTCTCGGGCGTCGGCGCCCAGTACGAGTCCGAGGTCGTCTACCAGAACATGCAGGAGCAGTGGGAGGAGAAGGGCGTCATCTTCTGCAACATGGACGAGGCGGTCCAGGAGCACCCCGAGCTCGTCCGCGAGTACTTCATGACCAAGGCCGTGCCGCCGTCGGACAACAAGTTCGCGGCGCTCCACGGCGCGGTCTGGTCGGGTGGCTCCTTCGTCTACGTCCCCGAGGACGTCACGGTCCAGATGCCAGTCCAGGCGTACTTCCGGATGAACTCCGAGGGGATGGGCCAGTTCGAGCACACGCTCATCATCGCCGAACCCGGCTCCGAGGTCCACTACATCGAGGGCTGCTCCGCGCCGAAGTACGCGGCGCACAACCTCCACGCCGGCGGCGTCGAGGTCTTCGTGAAGGAGGACGCCCACGTGCAGTACTCGACCGTCCAGAACTGGTCGAAGAACACCTACAACCTCAACACCAAGCGCGCCATCGCCGAGAAGGGCGCGCGCATGGAGTGGGTCTCGGGATCGATGGGGTCGAAGGCGACGATGCTCTACCCCTCGACGATCCTCAAGGGCCGTGGCGCCAGCGACAACCACATCACCATCGCCTTTGCGGGCGAGGGCCAGGACATCGACACCGGCGCCAAGGTCTACCACAACGCGCCGAACACGAAGTCCACCATCGAGTCCAAGTCCATCGCGAAGGACGGCGGCCGGACGAACTACCGGGGGCTGGTCCACATCGCCGACGGCGCCTCGAACTCCTCGACCGCCGTCGAGTGCGACGCGCTGATGTTCGACAACGAGTCGACCTCGGACACGATGCCCTACATGGAGATCGAGGAGTCGACGGTGGACGTCGCCCACGAGGCCACCGTCGGCAAGATCGGCGACGAGGACGTCTTCTACCTCCAGAGCCGCGGACTGGACGACGACGACGCAAAGCAGATGATCGTCTCGGGGTTCATCGAGCCCATCACGGAGGAACTGCCCATCGAGTACGCCGTCGAGCTCAACCGACTGATCGAGCTCGAGATGGAGGGAAGCCTCGGGTAATGTCGGGTACAATGAGCACGCAGGCACACCCCGCCGTCGACGAGAGCACCGTCCGCCAGATCTCCGAGCAGCTCGACGAGCCCGAGTGGCTCCTCGAGACGCGCCTGGAGGCCCTCGATGCACTCGAGGACCTCGAGATGCCCAGCGTCGTCCGGACGCCCGGCCGCACCTGGACGAACCTCTACGACCTCGATTACGAGTCCCTCGTCGACCCGCTGAACGCCGCCGAGGAGAAGGACCAGGAGGGGCCAGACGACGTCGAGGTTCTCCCGATCGCCGAGGCGGTCGAGGAGCTGCCCGACCTGCTCCGCGAGCACTTCGGCTCCGTCGTCGATCCCCAGGAGAACTACCTCACCGCCCTGTCGACGGCACTGTTCTCGACGGGCACGGTCATCTACGTCCCCGAGGGCGTCGACGCGGAGGACGTCACCGTCCGGACGCGCATGAACAGCACGTCGCTGTTCAACTACACGCTCGTCGTGACCGAGGAGTCCTCCTCGGTGACGATCCTCGAGCGCCAGTCCACCGGTGACGAGGCCGTCGACGGCGATCGCTACTACAGCGGCGTCGTCGAGGTCGTCCCGGGCGAGAACGCGACCGTGCAGTACGGGGCGCTCCAGAACCTCGACCAGGACACCTACAACTACTCGGTCAAACGTGCCGACGCGACCCAGTACTCGACGGTGACGTTCGTCGACGGCACCCTCGGCTCGCGGCTGACGAAGACCGAGGTCTCCACGGAGCTCAATGGCGAGGGCGCCGAGACGAACATCGTCGGCGCCTTCTTCGGCCACGACGACCAGCACTTCGACATCGACTCGAAGGTCTGGCACCGGGCCGAGCACACCACCGCGGACCTCGTGATGCGCGGCGTCATCGACGACGTGGCTCGCTCCGTCTACGAGGGGATCCAGGACGTCGGCGCCGGTGCGTGGGACACCAACTCCTACCAGCGCGAGAACACGCTGATGCTCTCCGACGAGAGCGAGGCCGACGCCTCCCCCCAGCTGATCATCAACAACCACGACACGGAGGCCTCCCACTCCGCGACCGTCGGCCAGGTCGATCAGGAGGACCTCTTCTACATGACCTCCCGCGGCGTGGACGAGCGGTCCGCGCGGGACATGCTCGTCGAGGGGTTCTACGTTCCGGTACTGGAGGAGATCGAGGTCGACGAGCTCCGCGAGGAGATCCAGCGGCTCGTCCGCGAGCGCCTGGACGAGTAGTCACGCGACCCTCCGTACTCCCCACGAGATTGTACCCCGATCGGGTCCACCCTGACCCCGACACACGTTTATCAGTGATCGGGCGGCCAGGGCCGCCATGCCCGGTCCGACCGACGCACTGTCCGACGCCCGATCGGAGTACGCGCGACTCGCACCGTGTTTCGACGTGCTTCGGCGGTATCCCCACCTGTTCGTCTACCCACTGCTAGCGGGGGCCTTCGTGGTCGCCGCCACGGGAGCGGCCCTCGCGACGGGGGTCGGCGCGACGAGCGTCCTCCCGGGCGGAGCCACGGGAACGCTCGTGTTGCTCGTGCCGTACCTCCTCGTCGTGCCAATCGTCGTGACCGCACTGGGGACGGCACTCGCCTTCGAGGTCAACGAGGCGTACGAGGGCCGGCACCCGCGGCCGCTCTCCGGCGTTCGCCGGGTGCGTGAGCGCTGGCGGCTGGTCGTCCTCGGTGGGGTCACGATCGGCACCGGCGGCTTCCTCGTGCAGGCCATCTCTCCCGGTGGTCTCCTGGGAGAGTTTCTCGACGGCATCTCGGATCTCGGTCCCAGACTCCTCATGGTGTTTCTCTTCCCCGCCATCGCGACGACCGACGGCTCCCCGAGAGCCGTCCTCGATGACCTTCTCGCGGCCGTCGAATCGGAGCCGGCCCGGACGACCGTCACTGCGGTCGGCACGAAGTCGATCGGACTCGTGATCTGCTGGAGCGGGATCGCGGCCGGGATGGGTGCGTTCGTGCTCACCTTCGCCGGCGTGGTGCCTGTTCTGGGGTGGCCCTTCGGGCTCCTGACGCTCCCTGTGCTCCTGGCTGGTGGCGGCGTGGCACTGTCCGTCGCCGTCATGCTCGCCGTCCGAGGCGTCGTCCAGACCGCGCTCTTCCGGTACGCGGTGCTCGGGAGCTATCCGAGCACACTCGGCGACGACCACGAATCGTTGCGGACGGCGACAGCGTCGGGGGCTAACTGACCTGCCCAGAGGCGGTGATCCTCGGCTGCCGGAGCGTGCTACCCGTCCATCCGCTCGGCAGCCTGCTCCAGCGCCTCGACGCCGACGAGCCCCTCGCCGGTCAGCGCGCGCAGGTAGGCGCCCCCGGCGATCGAGAGGTGGTCGAAGCCGGCGGGATCGAGGTCGTACATCGGAACGGTTCGGGAGGTGTCCCCGCCGCCGACGACGCAGTAGGCGTCGGACTCCCCGGCGGCCCGAAGCACCTCGACCGTGCCGTAGGAGAAGCGCTCGTCCTCGAAGACCCCGAGGGCGCCCTTGACCAGGACCGCGGCGGAATCCTCGATGACCGATCGGTAGTTCTCGACGGTGTCGTGGCCGACGTCCATGTAGGATACCGTCTTCTCCTCGATGTCGTCGACGACGTGCTCGGCGCGCTCGCCGTCGGCGTCCTCGTAGGCCATGTCGACGGCGGTCTCGATCCGGTCCCCGAAGCGATCGAGCACGTCCGCGATGAGCGCCTCGTTCTCGGCGTAGTTGTCGTCGTAGAGGTCCGGGCCGTCCTCGAGGTCGTGCCCGACCGGATAGCCGCGGGCGCGGAGGAACAGCTCGCCGACCACGCCACCGAGCAGGAAGGTGTCGACGCGGTGTTCGAGGTGGTCCATCGCGGCGATGACGTCCTCGGCCTTCGTCCCGCCGAGGACCATCGTGACGTCGCCGTCGAACTCGCGGCGCTCGATCGAGGTGTTGTACTCGTACTCCTCGGCCATGACGGGGCCGGCGTAGGCGTCCATCACCTGGGGGAAGCCGACGATCGAGGCGTGCGATCGGTGGGCCACGGAGTAGCCGTCGTTCACGTAGGCGTCGAAGGCGTTGGCGAGCGTCTGGACGAACTCCGTCCCCGCCTTGACCTCCGGTGGCTCCTCCGGAAGCTCCTCCTCGACCATCCTGGTGTTCTCCAGCAAGATCACGTCGCCCGAGGAGAGGTCGTCGATTGCGTCGACGGCCGCCTCGCCGTACGTGGAGGGGACGTACTCGACCTCGGTGTCCGCGAGGTCGGCGAGGATCTCGGCGTGGCCCTCGAGGGTGACGAACGTGTCCCGGCCGGGACGGCCCTGGTGGGCCATGAGCGCCAGCGCGTGGTCGGCCTCGAGTAGCTCGCGGATCGACTCGGCGTGACGCTCGAACCGGCGCGTGGACTGAACCTCCCCGTCCTCGATCGGGGCGTTCACGTCGATGCGGGCGAGGAGTCGCTGACCAGGGTCGAGTTCGTCGGTGGTATGGAAGCCGGCCATACGTCACAGTCGGCGTGACTGTGGCAAAAAACCGCCGGAAGGTTGGCGGGGGTTGGGAACCGTCGAGGGGTGGCCGGTTACGACGTGGCGGTACCGGTCAGGGTCGGTAGTCCCAGTCAGACCTCGAAGGTACCCTTCAGGCCTCGGGGGTGCCGGCCTCGGCCTCGGCGACGACGTGGGCAGCGAGGTCGAGCATCCGGTTCGCGAAGCCGTACTCGTTGTCGTACCACGCCAGAACCTTCACCTGGTCGCCCATGACCATCGTCTTCTCCGTGTCGATCGTCGAGGAGAAGGGCTCCCCGACGATGTCCGAGGAGACGACCGGGTCAGCCGTGGTTCCGAGGACGCCCTCGAGTTCGCCGGCGGCGGCCTCCTCGAGTGCGGCGTTGACCGTCTCCTCGTCGACGTCCGCCTCCAGCGAGACGACGAGGTCCGTGATGGAGCCGTTGGGCGTGGGAACGCGCATCGCCATCCCGTCGAGCTTGCCCTCCAGCTGCGGGAGGACCTCCGTCGTCGCCTGGGCGGCGCCCGTGGAGGTCGGGACGATGTTCTCCGCGGCGGCGCGGCCGCGGCGGGTCTTGGCCTTCGGACCGTCGATGAGGTTCTGGGAGCCCGTGTAGGAGTGGACGGTCGTCAGGACGCCGGACTCGATGCCGAACTCCTCGTCGAGCACCTTCGCGACGGGCGCGATGGAGTTCGTCGTACAGGAGGCGTTGGAGACGACGTCCTCGCCGTCGTACTCGTCGTGGTTCACGCCGTAGACGACCGTGAGGACGTCCTTCTCGCCCTTCGGCGGGGCGGAGATGAGACACTTGTCGGCGCCGGCCTCGACGTGCTTGGCGGCCTCGTCGTAGGTCCGGAAGATGCCGGTCGCCTCGAAGGCGACGTCGACGTCGAGTTCGTCCCAGGGGAGTTCGGCCGGATCCTTCACGGAGTAGGTGGGGAAGCGCTCGCCGTCGACGAGGATGTCGTCGCCGTCGAGTTCGACGCCCTCGGTGTGGCCGTGGACGGTGTCGTACTCGAGGAGGTACGCCATGTCGCTGACGTCCATGACGTCGTTGATCGCGACGATCTCGAAGTCGTCGGTCCCGAGTACTGCGCGGAACACGTTGCGTCCAATTCGCCCGAAGCCGTTGAGGCCGATCCGGATCGGTTCGGTTGCCGAACTCATACGTCGACGTGGGTTTGCGCGGGTAAAGAATCTGTCCATACCTCCAGAAAACCGGGGATCGACTCGGAGAGATCACGCCGTTCGTGGGGGCTCGTCCGGGCACTCGTTTGGATCGACGGGGCCCCGAGGTGCTGTACATCGGACGGCCGAGCCGAGGTCGAGACACCGGCCACTCGCCCCGGAGGTTTCGCGAGCGATAACGTCAATGGCAATTCGCCGAGAGCCCGTATCTGGCGAAATAGGAGCCCTTCGAGGCATTACGCGGGAGTCAAGACCGATCTGCAATCCTGCAATGGCGGTAGTTATCGGCGGAGAAAACGAACCCCGAAACTATTTGGGTCACCGCTTCGAGTTTGTTGTCATGAGTGCGTCCACCGGGGACACCCGCCCCGAAAGCGGGGTCGAGGGCGAAGAGGAGAACCCGGGGGACTGGAATATCAGGCCGCCAACAGTGCTGGTCGCCGACGGTCCCAACCGCGCCAGCCGGTACGCGGAGCACCTCCCGGATCCGTTTCCCGTCCGCCGCGCCGCCACCGCCGAGGAAGCCCGCGAGGAGACGAGTCAGGCCGTGGGCGTCGGCATCTTCGGTGCCGGCGTGGACGAGGAGACCAAGGCCGACCTGCTGGAGTTGCTCCACGTCCGGAGTCCCTTCGCCCGAGCGGTGGTCATCCAGGGCGAGGACGGGCCCCCGATGCTCCAGGGCGCGAGCTACGACGTCTGTCTCTTCACGCCGGTCGACCCCGAGGAACTCTGCGAGGCCGTCGCCCGCCTGGCTCGCATCGGCACGTACGAACGAGCCGTGTCGGCGTACTTCGAGTACACCACCCACGCCGCGAGCATGCAGGTCGGCCGGGACCGCGAGGAGCTGGCGGACAACGAGACGTTCCAGGACCTCGAGCGGCGGATCGATCGCACGCAAGCGACGCTCGAGCGGATCCGGGCCGCCCTCGACGAGGCCGATCGACGGATCCTGATGGAGTCGATCGACGCAGACCCGACAGGCGGGTTCGCGGACACCACCAAGAAAACCGGGGGTCGGCACCCGGACGCCTGCTCGGCCTGCGGCCTCGGGTGGGGGCAGGACCACGGCGGCGGTCTCGGTACGGGCTACGAGCAACTCGGCGCGTTCGTCTGGAAGTGCTCCCGCTGTTCGAACGTTCAGCAGACGGGGAGCGCCAGTCACCGGTGGCTCGCACGGCGGTGACGCGGGCCCGAGGAACGGTTCCAGGGACCGATCGGGTGTCGGACTGTCACCGACAGAAGGCTTTTCTCCGGCCCTGGGTAACCACGCCCCATGCGTCGCGACGACCGGGACGATCCCTTCGACGACATCTTCCGGGAGATCGAGCGACTGATGGACGACGTCATGGCCGGCGGCGAGGAGCCGACGCTCGACGCGACGGGCTTTGGTGCCGACGCCCACGTCGACGTCCACGAGACCGCCGAGCGCCTCCGCGTGGTCGCGGACCTCCCGGGCGTCGAGCGAGAGCACCTCTCGCTGCGCTGTGACGGCGAGGTGTTGACACTGGACGTCGAGAGCGACCAGCGCCAGCTCCAGGAACGGATCACGCTCCCCGTCGCCGTCGACGAGCACTCCGCGGACGCCTCCTTCAACAACGGCGTCCTCGAGGTCTCCTTCGAGCGCGACGACGACTCGGCGTCGATCGACATCTGAGAACCGCCCCCTGTCCGTCTCAGCGACCGCCGCTGCGCTCGCTATTCTTCAGCGTTGTCGCCCGCGGCCGTCCGCTCGACGACCGCGGCCAGCCGATCGTAGAAGTCCGGCTCGTACTTCTCCGCGTCGTCGATCGTCGGTCGGGCGTTGGTCTCCGAGACCACCGCAGCCTCGGCGCCGACCAGCAGGTCGACGCCGAGCACGTCGATTCCGAGGACCGAAGCGACGGACTCCGCGAGATCGCGGTAGTCCGCAGCGAGGTCGATCGGGACGGCCTCCGCACCGCGGTGGACGTTGTGGCGCCACCCCTCGCTCCGGCGCTCGACGGCGCCGGCGTACTCGCCGTCGATCGTCATCACCCGAACGTCCCGGGCGTCGGGGACGAACGCCTGCACCAGGAACGACCGGTCGCCCGTCGCGGCGAAGTCGTGAACGAGTTCGAGGTAGTCGGCGACACCGAGAGCCGACTCGACGTCGCCGACCTTCGCGACGCCGACACCCCGGGTGGCCGACGTGGGCTTGACGACGACCGGCGGTCCGACCCGCTCGATCGCCTCGCGGAGTTCGGACTCGTCGACCGGATTCGAGACGAGCACGGTCTCCGGAACGGGCAGCCCTGCCCCGGCGCAGCGCGCGAGCACCGCCGCCTTGTTCCGCGAGGTCGCGACCGCCTGCCAGTCGTTGACCCAGGGGATCGAGCAGAGCGCGTCGGCGACTGCACCCTCGACGTCCCGGGGCGGAAAAACGTAGCCCACGTCGAGATCGTCGGCGTCGAGGGCCCGGCGGGCCGCCGGAGGATCGGTCACGGGCAGCGTCCGCTCTCGCGTCCGGAGGTGGCTGACCTCGATCCCTCGACGGCGCAGCGGGTCGACCATCCGCTCGTAGCTCTCGGCCCGCGTCGCGACGGCCAGCGATAGCACGGGTGTCGATCTGTCCGCCGAGGGCAAATGGGTTGCCCCCGATGCACGGGGCGTCGGCACGGAACACCGGAGACGAACATGTAACCGTAATGGTCGAGATTTTCCCACCCGGTGGGAACGATCGTGGCCGGTTTAGGACACCTCTACGGAACGTGTTCGTGGAGGAACCTCAATGACGACGGAGCACGCTACAGGTCGTCGCCAGTTCCTGACAGCCGCGGGAGGAGTCGTCCTCGCGACGACGCTCGCCGGCTGCTCGGGTGACGGTGGCGGAGGCGGTGGTGGCGGAGACTACGAATACCTCGAGGACGGCCCCGACTACGGGGGCTGGTTCTCCGACACCGAGACGTTCGAGGGCACTGTCGACTGGACCGGCGAGGACGCCGTCACCGTCGACGTCGGCGTCGGGTCGAACGGCTTCAACTTCGATCCGCCGGCGATCGCCGTCGACGCCGGCACCACGGTGACCTGGGAGTGGACCGGACAGGGCGGCGCCCACAACGTGGTCGCGGAGGACGGCTCCTTCGACTCCGGCCAGGAGGAGTCGGGCAGTGGCATCACGTTCGAGCACACCTTCGAGTCGACCGGCGAGTACCGGTACGTCTGTACGCCTCACGAGACGCTGGGGATGGTCGGCGCCGTCGTCGTCCGCTGAGTCGCTGCCGACGAGCCATTCGACCCTGGCCCGAGGACGGGCCCGACGCGGTCACCCTACCTCTTTGTAGCCGCGCGTCCGTCCCCGTCGCATGGCGTTGCGTCTCCCCGACGAGATCGTCGCCGAACGGGTCGTGCCGACCGTGCGCGCGATGCTCGTCGTCGCCCTCGACGATCGCGGACTCACGCAGCAGGCCATCGCCGACCGGCTGGGGATCAGCCAGGCCGCCGTGAGCAACCACCTGAACGGCGCTGTGGACCGTGCGGCGGTCATCGAGCGCCATCCCGAAACACGTGCGACCGTCGAGCGGATCGCCGACGGGTTCGCGTCGGGGGACCTCGACGACGTCGACGCTCTCGCGGAGCTCCTCGAACTCGTTCGACGCCTCGAGGACCGGGGACCGATCTGCGAGCTGCACGAGGAGGCGATGCCCGCTCTGGCGGGACTGGGCTGTGACCTCTGCGTGCGGGGCGACGACGAGGTACGCCGCGCCGAGCGGGAGGCACTGGCGAACGTCCGAGGCGCTGCCCGACGACTGGCGGCGACCCCGGCCGTCGCACCGATGGTTCCCAACGTGGGGACGAACCTCGCCACCGCGTTGCCCGGGGCAGAGGATGCTACCGACGTCGCCGCGATTCCGGGCCGCCTCATCCGGATGCGCGGTGGCATCGAGGTACCTGCGGACCCCGAGTTCGGCGCGTCCGAGCACGTGGCCACCGTCGTCCTCGCCGCGATGGCCGTCGACCCGGATCACCGCGGTGCCGTCAACCTCGCACTGGACGATAGGCTCCTCGAGGCTGCTCGAGGGCGGGGTGTCGAACCGCTGGAGTTCGATCCGGCCTACGAGGACCGCGGGGAGCGGTTGCGGGAGCGCTTCGCCGACCGCGGGGACGTGCCGGCGGTGTGCTACCACGCCGGGGACTTCGGCGTCGAGCCGATCTGCTACGTGCTCGGCCAGGACGCCGACGACGCCGTCCAGCGAGCGATCGACCTGGTCGAGGCGGCCGCCGAGTGAGACTGTGGAGGACGCTCCAGCCCACGCCTGGTTCAGTCCACGCCCAGTCGACGGCTCAGTGCCGCGGAGAGGTCCGAGAGGTAGATGCCGCCCCAGAGCGCCACGACCACGCCGCCGATGGAGTTGAACACCAGGTCCAGCAGCGTGTCCTCGATGCCGTACTGCGTCAGGACGCCCTTCGTCCCGGTGAGGTCGGCGCCGACACCGATGAAGAACTCAAGCAGTTCCCAGAGCACGCCGAAGGCGAGCACGAAGATGAGGATGATCACGCCCTGTGCCCGCGCCGGAATCTCCACCTGCTCGGAGTGGATGTCGATCGCACGCACCGAGGCGTAGCCCGCGGCGGCGACCACGGACGCCGAGAGGCTGTGGGTGACGTGGTCCCACCACCAGAAGCCGGTGTAGAAGCTCCAGCCGGTGCCCGGGACCCCGACGACGCCGAAGGCGTGGAGGAACGCGGCCGACGTGATCCACAGCGTCAGGCGGTTGTCCATCGGCAGGTCGTAGTCCCGCTCGAGGATGCTCGGGAGCTGTGTCACCACGAGCGCGACGCCCGTGTTCACGATGACGCCCGGACTGCCCCGATCGATCCCGATGAACAACAACCCGACGAGGATGAGCTGCATCGCCCGGGCCAGTTGGCGCTGGCGCGCCGCCGACAGCGAGGGCAAGCGGCTACTCATGGTCCCCCTCCGGGACGTCGACCGGGAACCGACGACGGGGCGCCACGTGGCGCTGGAAGTACGTCCAGAAGAGCACCCCCGCCCCGACGCCAGCGAGCGTCGAGTAGAGGAACTCGATCATGAGGTCGTCGTTCGTCATGTCGAAGCTGCGGTCGAGCGCGATCGAGACGCCCCACTGGAGGATCGCCCAGACCGCGGCGGCAGCCATGGTGGCAGCGACGACCAGCACGACGGCGAACCCGGGCGACATACGGATGGTCGTGAAGGAGTCGAGCTCGACCACGATCACGAGCGCCAGCGCGGCGATGGCGAGATACGTGAAGATCGGCGTGGTAAAGCGCTGCGTGCCGATCGCGAGCCCGATCAGCGGGAGCGCTGCGAGCGCCAGGACCTCCCAGGGAAGCATGACCTCCCGGGAGCGAAAGGCCAGGGGCGGAAGGAGCGCCAGCGCCACGACCGTGAACGCGAACGCCGTCCAGACGTAGGCACCGACGACCAGCAGGCCGAGACCGACGACGACCGAGACACCGGTCAGCAGCCACGACGCCATCGCGTTCCGCCGCCCGACTGCGAAGAGGTCGTCGAGGGTGGAGCCGCTCATTCAGCCGGGGTTCGGCGTATTGTCACATAAGGCTGTGTGATCTCGAACCGGACCGAAGCAAACGGCGACCCCGCACCCCTCAGCCGATCAGCGGGACCGCGAGAGCGAGATACACGACCGTGTAGCTCACGAGCGCCACCGCCACGCCGGCCATCCCCGTGTGGATCGTCCGAAACGTCGCCTCGAGGTCCCCGAGCAATCGCCACTGGAGCGCCTCCAGCGACCAGTCGGCCACGTGGGTCCGGCGGACGCCGCCACAGATCAGGCCGACCGCGAGGATCGAGAACACGAACTGGTAGGAGAAGTCGACGGTGGGCGGCACCAGCAGGATCGCTGCGACCCCGTAGCCGGCGCCGAGGGTAGCGCGCCGGCCGACCAGGGCCCGCGGGCGGTAGCCCAGTTGTCGCGCAAGGACGATGACGGCGAGCGCGACCGCGCCGAGTTCGATGGCGAAGGCCGCCAGGAGGTGCAGGGTGGGATCGGCGCTGAGCATGACCCGCCCGTGGACCAGACTGAAATCGACGGGGTAGAGAAGCTGCGGGGGCTGGCCGGTGAACATGTCGCCCCAGGGGTGGGAGCCGAGGCCCGCGGCCGCCGCCGTGACGATCGCGAGCGGGGAGAGTCCGAGCCACCGCCGGGAGAACGTCGCCACCAGGACGCCGGACAGCAGGAAGGCGCCCATCACGAGCAGGCCGAGGACGCCACTCACGACCGTCGCTGCGGCGAGCAACGCGAGGATGCCGGCGACTGCCACCGCGCGCAGACCCAGCGCTCGCCGGCCCCGTACGACAGCGCCCGGCAACGTCGGGCCGGAGGACGTCGTCGAATCCCAGGCCACGAGGACGCCCGCCGCGTCGCCACCGTCGGCGACGGCTCGGCCATCCGCCGCGTCGGAGTCCTCCCCCGCCGGGCGCCAGGTCCGGTTGCTGGCGGCCCAGAGGCCGAAGGCCGGAGCAGCGATCGCCGCGACGGCCAGCGAGTGCGTCATCGAGCGATGGACGCCGTGGGCCGTCCCCCAGAACTCCGAGGGGCGGACCTGCGTGCCCTCCAGCAGCGCGGAGGCGTCCATGGCGAAGACGGCGTAGAGGACGTCCACGTCGGGGATCGCCGCGAACGCGCCGGTCGCGACGCCGAGGGCGAGCGCGCGGTGGGTCGGCCAGCCTCGCCAGTTCGCCACCAGCACGGCGAGGGCGAACGCGACGGCGGCGTGGCCGAGGAACACAGTAGTGAAATGAAGGGAACGAGCGCGCATAAACCTCGCGCCCACCCAGTGAATCACTCGCAGGGAAGCGCCTCGCTCACCGGATCGCCAAGACACAAACCGACGCCGCGGCAAGCCTCCAGTATGGCGCCAACCCTCTATGACACCCTCGACGGACAGGTCGCCCTCGTCACCGGCGCGAACCGCGGCATCGGCCGCGAGATCGCCGCCGGCCTCGCCGATCTCGACGCGACGGTCTTCGCGGGCGTCAGGACGCTCGACCACGACACACCGGCGGACACCGAGCCGGTCCACGTCGATCTCACCGACGACGACAGCATGCGCTCGGCGATCGAGACGATCCGCGACCGCGCGGGCCGGCTCGACGTCCTGGTGAACAACGCCGGCGTGGGCGGCGACGGGCCGTTCCACGACCTCGAGATCGGGGACCTCGATCGGATCCTCGACGTGAACCTCCGCGGGACGATGGCGCTGACCCGCTTCGCGCTCCCCGCGCTCCGCGAGGTCGAGGGGCCCCGCGTCGTCACGCTCTCCTCGGGGCTGGGGATCCTCTCCGAGCCGATCCCCGGCGAGGCACCGGCCTACCGGGCCTCGAAGGCGGGCGTGAACGCGATGACCGCCGACCTCCAGGTCAACTACGGCGACGAGGGGCTCATCGCGAACTCGGCCGATCCCGGCTGGGTCGCGACGGAACTCGGCGGCGAGGACGCGCCGCGAGACCCGGAGAAGGGCGCAGAGACGCCGATCTGGCTATCGCGGTTCCAGCCGGGGTCGCCCGCGGGACGATTCTGGAAGGACAAGCAGCAGATCGAGTTCTGACGGCGACCGCCGGTAGCTCCTGGCGGATCGCCGTCCCGTCGAGTTCTACCCGAGGTCCTCGGAGCGCTCCAGTGCGAACGCACCCAGCGCACCCACGAGGCCTGCACCGACGACGGAGACCAGGAGGCCCGGGATCTCCTTGCCGACTTCGAAGTTGGCGCTGTCGGGCGCGAGCGCGACCAGTCCGATCAACAACACGACGAGGACCACGGCCGTCCCTGCGGCCGCAGCAATCGCGGCCTGGACGTACGGGGCGTCGTCCTGCGAGTGGAAGTAGTAGAACGCCCCGATGCCGAGCGCGATGAGAAATCCGGAACCGGCGTCGACGTGCGCGAAGGAGGACTCGAGCGCCTCGAACACGACGTCCTCGTCTCGGTGGACGTACAGCGACGACTCCTCGTCGGCGACGCTGTACTCGAGCACCTTGTAGATCAGGTTCCCGAGCGCGAGTGCGGCGTAGAGCGCGATCCCGAAGATCGCGTAGTCGGACGTCGATGACTGTTCGGTCGCGGCGTCGGATCGTATTGCCATACCGGCCGTCTCGGCGACCTCGCCATAAAACCACCCGATCTGCGGTTGGAATGAACGGAAGTGGCCAGGCAAAGCCCGCTCGCGGCCGCCGCGTCCTCTGCGATCATCGCCCCGGCCTCGCTCGTCCTCCCGATGCGTTCTTGCCCGGCGATCGAGTAGGGGAGGCTGGCCGATGACGACGGCACCGCTCCGAGCCGGTCTCGGCAGCCGGCCGTGACGAGCCCTATGAGTGCCGAGGCCCCTCACCCAGTGAAACCGACCGGAGACGCGCAGCGCTTCTCGACCCGGCCGGGCCACACTGTCGATCCACCCCTCCACAGCGATCCGGATGCCGCGATGCCCACCGACGCGTCGACGTCTAGTCCCGCCGGCCACGGTGGCGGCACGAGCGGCGACGACGCTCCGTGTTGCAGACTCCGGGAAGCAGACCGATGGTATTTCTTCGGATCCGCCGATAGCCCTCACCATGGAGCGGTCCCGACGGCAGTATCTGGGAGCGATCGCCGGGAGTGTCCCGCTGGTAGCCGCCGGCTGCACGTCCCTCGGTTCCTCCAGGCCGGGGCTGGACCTGGCGGCCAACAACTATCGAGACGAGCCAGTGGAACTCGGGATCGAGCTCGTCCGGCCGGACTTCGCGGAGCGGAGCAAGGCGTCCGTCTACGAGGAGAACGTCGAGATCCCGGCCCAGACCGACGGCCCCGGCGAGTGGCGCCGCTCCGACGTCGCGAAGGCCCGATCCTACCGGGTCGAGCTCACCTTGCCACCGGAGCGAACGACGCACTATCACTACGTGCCGGATTGCACGGAGGAGGATGCGTCGTACGACCCCCTCGTCGAGTTCGTCCTCAACGACGTCCCCGGGGTCGTGTTCTACCAGACGGAGTGCGGCGACGATATCGCGTCGAGTCCGTAGTGGCCGCGTGGGTCGGGCGAGGGCGTCCGGACGAGGCCGTCAGGCGGCGTGGATCGCCCCGACGGGCGGCTGGCGCTGGCCTCCTGGGACGATCGACCCGGAGTGGCGCGCCCCCCCGAATCGCGCGACCCCCGGCGGCCCTCACCCATCCAGTTCGTCGACGGCGTCGATCAGCAGCCCGTCGATGATCTCGGGCGTCGTGGGGTGGTAGGCGCGATCGGGGATCTCGCGGGCGTCGAGGCCCAGCTCGACGACGACCTGCATCGTCTTGGCCATCACGTCCGCGTCGGGGTGCAGGCCCTCGTAGCCGAGGACTGTGCCGTCGGTCCCGACGACGAGCTTCGCCAGCCCGTCCTCGTAGTGGCGACTGCGGAAGACGCCCTCCGCGGTCACGTGCCGGGTGGCGACGACGTGCTCGATGCCCGCCTCGCTGGCGGAGGCCGCCGTGTGGCCGACGCGGGCGTAGGGCAGCTCCGTGAGCCCGGAGAAGACGACGCGGTGCGTGATCGGGTCGTAGGACTCGAGGGGCTCGCCGTCGCGGTGTCGGAGGACGTTCTCGGCGGCGACGGCGCCCTCCTCCTTGGCGACGTGAAGGATCGGCTCCGCGCCGTTGGCGTCGCCGATCACGAACACCCGCTCGTCGTCGCGAGCCTGCATGGTGTCCTCGACCCAGCCGGGCTCCGGCGTCAACCCCGTCGCCTCGATGCCGAGACTGTCGAGGGCGGGTTTCCGGCCCGTGAAGAGGTACAGCTCGTCGGCCGCCACGGTGTCGCCGTCCTCGATCACGGCGCGAACGCCGCCGTCGTCGGTCGTCTCCAGGCGCGCCGTCTCGGTGTCGAGACGCACGTCGACGTCGAAGTGCTCCTCGTAGTACGCCAGCAGTTCGTCGCCGAAGGCGGGGTCGGCGTCGGGGAGGACTTCCGGAAGCTGCTCGATGACGGTGAGGTCCATCCCGGCCGCTTCCGCGAGGTACGGAACGAGTTCGAGGCCAACGACGCCGAGGCCGAGCACGAGCCCCGAGTCCGGGAACGCGGTGGTGTCGAAGACGTCGGCGCTGGTCTGGAAGGGGACGTCCTCGATGCCGGGGATCGGGGGGACGTTCAGCGTGGAGCCGGTCGCCACGACGACGTAGTCCGGCTCGAGCACGTCCTCGCCGACGGCCAGGCGTCGCTCGTCGAGGAAAGTAGCCGTCTCCCGGCGGAGCGTGACGTCCTCGCGTTCGGAGAGCTCCTCGACGTGGCCGCGTCGTCCGGCGGCGTACGTCGAGATGTTCTCGTCCTTCGCTTCGACGACCCGCTCGAAGTCGACATTCGGCACCGGCCCCTCCAGGCGATCGTCTTCGCGGGCGGCGAAGCGACGCTCTGCGGCCGTGAGCAGCTCCTTGGAGGGCATACAACCCTCGAGAATGCAGAGGCCGCCACCGGGATCACCGTCGTCGACGAGCGTCAGTTCCACGTCCGGTTCGTCCGCGAGTCGCTCGGCCACGACGACGCCTGCGCTGCCGTAGGCGCCGACGACGGCCACGTGCGTCTTCATAGGCGGAGGGAGGCGAGACCGAGGTATAATTGTTCTGTATTGGACCAATCACACACATCTAAAAGTCCCCGGGGAGGGTACCAGCACCGCCGGTACCCCCGGACTGCCGCGTCGACAGCATACCGGACCCCGACACCCCTCGACCGGCGACATCGGACGACGAACGACGGACGGAGTGCTCGCCACGACACCACGCTCTGTGGACGAGCGAGCCGTCGATCCGTGGACGAACCAGCGCGAGGGCGGACGATGGAGGACGGGGATCGCGGTGATCGATCCGAGACGATCGCGGCGGCAATCCACCGAGGAGGAGCGTGGCGCGGAGTCCTGCGACGTGAGCGTGACGGCGACCACGGTGGCGAGCGTGGCGGCGACCACGGGCGGCGAGCGTGACGGCGACCACGGGCGGCAAGCGTGACGGCGACCACGGGCGGCGAGCGTGGCGGCAACCACGGAGGCGAGCGTGGCGGCAACCACGGAGGCGAGCGTGGCGGCGACTACGGTGGCGAGCGTGACGGCAACCACGGTGGCGAGCGTGGCGGCGACTACGGTGGCGAGCGTGACGGCGACCACGGGCGGCGAGCGCGGCGGCGGCCCGCCGTCCGCCAGGAGGTGGGCGGGAACTCCCACGTGCCGAAACGTCATAACCGTTCGAGTCCTACGAACGGGCACGAGCACCCGATGGAACCGCTGCTTTCGGAACCGGAGGAGGCCAGCGTACTCCACGTCGACGACGAGGAGTCCTTCCTCGACCTCACGGCAACCTTCTTGCAGCGGGAAACCGGTGACGTGACCGTCATCACAGAGAGCGACCCCTACCTGGCACTCGAACACGTACGAGAGCGACGGATCGACTGCATCGTCTGCGACTACGAGATGCCACGGATGGACGGCCTCGAGTTCCTCGAGGAAGTGAGGGCTCGCGACGAGGAGATCCCCTTCGTCCTGTTCACCGGGAAGGGGAGCGAAGACGTCGCGTCTCGGGCCATCGACGCCGGCGTCGACGCGTACCTCCGCAAGGCGGCCGGAGAGGGCCAGTTCGCGGTCCTGGCCAACCGGGTCGAGACGCTCGTGGACCAGCGCTGGGAGCGCCGCCGCGCCAGGAAACTCGAGCAGACCTACGAGCTGATCGCGCGGACTGCCACCGACGCGTTCTGGGTCCGAGACATGCGAACGGGTGAGACGCACTACAGCGAGGGCATCCGCGAGTTCGGCTACGAGCCGGGGATCCGGGAGGACGGGTTCGAGTGGTGGGCCGAGCGCGTCCACCCCGAGGACCGCGAGGACTCCCGGGACCTGAACGCACTCCAGCGCGAGGGCGCGCCCGAGGGGTTCGACGAGGTCTCCGGCGAGTTCGGGGAGTTCACCCACCGATACCGATGGCGCCGTGCCGACGGCACGTACGTGCCCTGCACCTCCAGGGGCATCGTCCGATTCGAGGACGACGAGCCAGTCGAGATGGTCGGTTCGATGACCGAACGCGACGACTCGGTCGCGGAAGCGGGCTGAGCCACGACGACCCGCCGATCGGACCGCGACAGCCGACGGACCCTTCACCCGGCGCGAGTGGCCCGCGACGCTACAGCCCGGGCGGAGAGTCTCGTTACTCCAGGTCGTACCGATCTGCCTGCATCACCGAACTCCAGGCGTCCACGAAGTCCTCGACGAGCTGCTGTTCACCGTCCTCGGCGCCGTAGACCTGCGAGATCGCCCGCAGCCGGGAGTTCGAGCCGAAGATCAGGTCCGCGCGGGTTGCCTCCCACTGCACCTCGCCGGTGTCGCGATCCCGAACCGCATAGCGGTTCTCGGCGTCCGCGACCGGCTCCCACTCGTAGCCCATGTCCAGCAGGTTCACGAAGAAGTCGTTCGTGAGCGTTCCGGGGCGATCCGTGAAGACCCCGAGGTCGTCCTCGCCGTAGGTCGCGCCGAGGGCGCGCATCCCTCCGACCAGGGCCGTCATCTCCGGAGCCGTCAGGTCGAGGAGGTCCGCCCGATCGACGAGCAACGACTCGGGCCGACGCTGGGTGTCGTCGGCGAGGTAGTTCCGGAAGCCGTCCGCGTCGGGCTTCAGCGCCTGGAAGGACTCCACGTCGGTCTGCTCCTGGGAGGCGTCGGCGCGCCCGGGTTCGAAGGGCACCGTCACGTCGTAGCCGGCGTCCGCGGCGGCCGCCTCGACGGCGGCGTTGCCGGCGAGGACGACGAGATCAGCCAGCGAGACGCGGACGTCGTCCGATCGACCGTCGTTGAACGCCGTCTGGATCTCCTCGAGCGTGTCGAGGACCGACGCGAGCTGTTCGGGCTCGTTGACCTCCCAGCTCGCCTGGGGCTCGAGACGGATCCGCGCGCCGTTGGCGCCGCCGCGCTTGTCGCTGTCGCGGTACGTCGACGCCGCGGCCCAGGCGGTCTTGACCAGCTCCGAGCGGGAGAGATCCGCGAGGACCTCCTCCTTGAGGTCGGCGATCGCCGCGTCGTCGATCAGATCGTGCTCGACGTCGGGGATCGGGTCCTGCCAGAGCATCTCGTCCTCGGGGACCTCCGGGCCGAGGAACCGCTCGGGCGGCCCCATGTCCCGGTGGATCAGCTTGTACCAGGCCTTCATGAACGCCTCCTTGAACGCCTGGGGATCCTCCTGGAATCGCTCGGCGATCTCCCGGTAGTCGGGATCTCGCTTCAGCGCGACGTCGGTCGTGAGCATCATCGGCGTGACGCGCTCGGAGGGATCGTGGGCGTCGGGAACCGTGTTCTGTGCCGCTTCCTCTTTGGGCGTCCACTGCCAGGCGCCGCCGGGCCCCTCCTCGAGTTCCCACTCGTAGCCGAGGAGGTTGTCGAGAAAGCCCATGTCCCAGGTCGTCGGTGCGCTGGTCCAGGGACCCTCGATGCCGCTGGTGATGGTGTCCCCGCCCTTGCCCGAGCCGTAGTCGCTCTCCCAGCCCAGGCCCTGCTGCTCGATTGGGGCCGCTTCGGGCTCCGGGCCGAGGTGATCGTCCGAGGCGGCGCCGTGGACCTTGCCGAAGGTGTGGCCACCGGCGATCAGCGCGAACGTCTCCTCGTCGTTCATCGCCATGCGGTCGAACGTCTGGCGGATGTAGTCGGCCGCCCGCTCCGGATCCGGCTCGCCGTTGGGGCCCTCCGGATTGACGTAGATCAGGCCCATGTGGTCGGCGCCGTAGGGCTCCTCGAGGTCGCCCTCCTCGTCGTGGCGCTCGTCGCCCATCCACTCCGACTCCGGCCCCCAGTCGGCGGCCCGGTCGGGAGCGAAGTCGTCCTCGCGGCCGCCGGCGAAGCCGTAGGTCTCGAAGCCCATCGACTCGAGGGCGACGTTGCCCGCGAGGACGATGAGGTCCGCCCAGGAGAGCTTCCGGCCGTACTTCTGCTTGATCGGCTCCAGCAGCCGTCGGGCCCTGTCGAGGTTCGCGTTGTCCGGCCAGCTGTTGATCGGCGCCAGGCGCTGGGTTCCGCCCGAGGCACCGCCGCGGCCGTCGACGGTGCGGTAGGTGCCGGCGCTGTGCCAGGCCATCCGGATGAACAGCGGTCCGTAGTGGCCGTAGTCCGCGGGCCACCACTCCTGAGAGTCCGTCATCACCGCCTCGAGGTCGTCTTTGAGGGCGTCGTAGTCGATGGACTCGAACGCCTCGCCGTAGTCGAAGTCCTCGTCGTAGGGACCGACGTCGCGTGCGTTCTGGTCTAAGATCTCCACGTCGAGCCGGTTCGGCCACCACTCCTGGTCTGGCCCGTCCATGGACGTGAAGTGCCGCCTGAGCCTGTTAAGGGTGGCTCATTCGGTAAGGTAGACTCCGTCATCGTTTGAGAGATCTCCGCGAAGGAGTGGACGTTCGTCCGGGTACTTCGGATATCGGTGGGGAAACGGGAGCAGATCCGTGCAAGACGGCGCTGTTCCCGCACGTGGGTGTGCCGGGCGATCCCAGCGGGCGACATCCGGCTGCCGCCGATGTAGAAAGCGCCCGAGCGGTCGACGGTCGATCCTCTCGTCGGGACCGTCACCCGGCGGGCCATCCCTTACCTGTCCACGGAGACTACGGTTGCCCATGGGAGCCCCCGCCTGGAGCGTCGACGACATCCCCGATTTGCGTGGACGGACTGTCGCAATCACGGGTGCGAACAGCGGACTCGGATTCGCGGCGACGAGGGCGTTCGCCAGCAAGGGGGCCCACGTCGTCATGGGGTGTCGGGACCGCGACCGTGCGCAATCGGCGCGCGACGAGATCGAGAACGCCCTGGCGGATCCCTCCCTGTCGACCCTCCAGCTGGACCTCGCCGACCTGAGCTCGGTGCGGTCGTTCGTCGAGGCGTTCGATGCCGAACACGACGACCTCCACGTGCTGTGCAACAACGCCGGCGTGATGGCGATCCCCCGCCGCGAGACGGTCGACGGGTTCGAGATGCAACTCGGCGTCAACCACCTCGGCCACTTCGCGCTGACTGGCCTGTTGCTGGATCGACTGCTGGAGACGCCGGGGGAGAGCCGCATCGTCACACAGAGCAGCGGCCTCCACGAGAACGGCGACATCGAGTTCGAGGACCTCCACGGCGAGGAGCGCTACGACCGGTGGGACGCCTACGCCCAGAGCAAGCTGGCCAACCTGCTGTTCGCGTACGAACTCGACCGGCGGCTCCGGGCGGCCGACGCCAGCGCGATCAGCGTCGGCTGTCATCCCGGCTACGCCGACACCGACCTCCAGCGGCGCGGCCCGGCGATGATGGGCTCGCGGCTCCGGCTGTGGGGGATGAAACTCGCCAACGCGCTCCTGGCCCAGTCGGCTGCCACCGGAGCGTTGCCCATGCTCTATGCCGCCACCGCGCCAGCGATCGAGGGCGGGGAGTACGTCGGGCCGGGCGGCCTCATGAACATGCGGGGATCGCCGACGCTGCAGGACTCGAGCGAGCGATCGAGGGACGAGGCCGTCGCGGCCCGACTCTGGAAGGTCTCGAAGGCGCTGACGGGGGTCGCCATCGATCTCGGAGGGCGCGCCGAGTGATCCCCCACTGACCGGCGAGGGGCGCCGTAGCAATCCTCGGGGCCACGCCGCAATGCCGTCTCGCGTGGGTCTGCCGCTGGATGCACGCCCCACGACCGGCCGTCGGCGTAGGCATGCTCCTCCAGTACTCGATAGCTACGAACAGTTAAGGAAACAGCGGCCCGACCCCAGAGCGAACACGGATGCTCCGGAGTGACTGCCGAGGAGGGACCACGTTCGCTCGAGCCAGCGGCGACCCGCGGCGGCGAACCGACGGTGGCCACGCCACTGGGCGAGACTCCCGCCGGGTCCACTCCGAACCGTCGGTAGGCGGTCCTCGACGGGGCCGCCCTGCATGACCGACGGCCTCTCCTCGCGGTACGCGAGGTGGATCACCAGACACAGCAAGGCCGTCATCCTCGGCGTCCTGCTGCTGACTGGGGTCGTCCTCGCGGGGGCTGCGATCGGAGACGCCGGCGACCAGGAGCTCGGGGGATTCTCTGTCGACTCGCCGGAGACTGACGCACAGGACTTCGTTCAGGACAACTACGGCACGGACGACTCGGACGTCGTCGCACAGTGGGTCGTCCGGGAAGAGGGTGGCGATGTCCTGACCCGGGATTCCCTCCTCAAGGGCCTGCGGCTCCAGCGGGAGTTGCGAAACGACGAGTCGATCGGCCCGACCCTCACGGATCGTGGGCTCGTCGGCATCGAGAACGTGGTCGGCACCGCCGCCGTCGGGGCTGACGCTGCGGCCGCCGGTGAAGCGCCCCCGGCCGGCACGCCGCCGCTGGACGACCAGATCGCCGCCCTCGAGGACCGATCCGACGACGACGTCGAGCGACTGCTCTCGGAGGTCCTCGATCCGGAGCGGGCGAGCGAGCGAGCCCAGGATCCCTACGAGTTCCTCCCCAGGGGGTACGTTCCCGGCGAGACCAGCGCCGAGGCGCGACTGACGCTCGTTACACAGATCGATCGGAGCGCGGACGACGAGGCGCCCCAGGCTGCATACGACGCGCAGGTTCGCATCGACGGGATGGTCGAGGAACGCTTCGAGGACGCCTTCGTGTTCGGCCAGGGCGTCCGCGACGACGCCTCGAGCAGGGCGACCGGCGACAGCTTCGCGATCATCACCCCGTTCGCGCTGGTGTTGATCCTGTTCGTGCTCGGCGTCGCCTACCGGGACGTCCTGGACATCCTCATGGCCGTCCTCGGCATCGTTGTCGTCCTCGCGTGGGTTGCCGGGATCATGGGCTGGCTCGAGATCCCGATGAACGTGATCCTGATCGCCGTCCCGTTCCTCCTCATCGGGTTGAGCATCGACTACGCGTTGCACGTCGTCATGCGCTACCGGGAGGCGCGAGCGGGGACGCTCGGGAATCAGGCCTCTCCGACTGCAGGCAGGGACGGGGATCCCGAGGAGGCCGATCGCAGCATCCGGACCGCGATGGCAGTGGGCCTGGGCAGCGTGGTCCTGGCCCTCGGCGCGGCGACGTTCTCGACGGGCGTCGGGTTCCTCTCGAACGTCGTCAGTCCGCTCTCGGCCATCCGGGACTTCGCTGTGCTCAGCGCCGGTGGCATCCTGGCGACGTTCGTCGCGTTCGGCGTGTTGCTGCCCGCGCTGAAGGTCGAAGTGGACTCCGTCCTCGAGAACCGCCTCGGGCGCAGCCGCCAGAAGCCGGCCTTCGGCGTCGGCGGCGGTCGCGTGAACGACCTCCTCGGCCGGTTCGGTTCGCTGACGCTCCGCGCGCCGGTCGCGATCATCGTCGTCGCACTGCTGCTCTCGACGGCCGGCGTCTACGGCGCGACCACGCTGGACACCGAGTTCAACCAGGCCGACTTCCTGCCCCAGGACGCCCCCGCCTGGGCCCAGCAGCTCCCGGGGCCTTTCGCCCCCGGGACCTACACCATCGCCGAGGACTTCGAGTACCTCAGCGAGAACTTCCGGACCGGCAGCGAGGGCGGCCAGTCGCAGGTGCTGATACGCGGGGACCTCACCGACCCCTCTCTCCTTCCGGCGATCGAGCGTGCGAGTGGGAGCGTCGGGTCCGACAGTTCGATCCAGCGCCGCGCCGACGGCGGCGCTGCGCTCGAGGGACCGCACACAGCGATCCGCGAGACGGCAGCCGAGAACGAGAGCTTCGGTGCGCTCGTCGATCGCCACGACGCCGACGGCGACGGCCTGCCCGAGGAGAACCTCGCCGAGGTCTACGATCGGCTCTTCGCGGCGAACCCGGAGGCCGCGTCGGTGATAGTGAGCCGGAGCGACGACGGGGAGATCACCTCCGCGCGGCTGATCCTGTCGGTCCAGAGCGACGAGTCGGCACAGACGATCGCCGGGGACACCCGCAGCGTCGCCGCCTCCGTCGAGGACGAGGCCACCGGGATCACCGCCGTCGCGACCGGCCAGCCCGTGACCACGGCGGTGATCCAGGACGCCTTGCTCGAGACCCTCGTCCAGGCCTTCGCCGTGACCATCGTCGTCATCCTCGCCTTTTTGACGGTGCTGTTCTGGATCCGATATCGCTCGTGGTCCCACGGGGCCGTGACGCTCGCACCGGTGGTGCTGTCCCTGACGTGGTTGCTCGGGGCGATGGCGCTGTTCGACATCCCCTTCAACAGCGAGACGGCGGTGATCACGAGCCTCGCGATCGGCCTGGGCGTGGACTACAGCATCCACGCTGGCGAGCGGTTCGTCGACGAGCGGGCCCACCGCGAGACCCTCGAGGAGGCACTCGAGAGCACCATCACCGGCACCGGGGGAGCCCTGCTGGCGAGCGCCGCGACCACCGCGGCGGGCTTCGGGGTGCTCGCGCTGGCGCTGTCCCCGCCGCTGCGGCGCTTTGGCATCGTGACCGGCTCCGCGATCCTCTTTGCCTTCCTCGCGGTCGTCACTATCCTGCCCGGCCTGCTGGTCGTCCGGGAGCGACTGCAACCCGGCGGCGTCTACCGGGAGCGACCCGTGGAAGCGTTCCGCGCGGGGCTGGCGAGGCTCCTCGTCCCCACGCTCCTCGTGGCGGGCTCGGTCGTCGCCGGCGTGGGTGCGTGGTACGTCGCTGGCGCAGTGCTGGCACTCCAGTCCGCGCTGGCGCTGCTCGCCGGCATCGCCGGCGCGGTGATCGTCGCCGCGATCGGGCGGGAACTGTGGGAACGCAGCGATCGGAGTCGGTAGCGAGACGTACACGCTCGATCGCCACACGTCGGTCCCGGGTGATCGGCCGGCTGCGATCCCGGCGCAGGAACACGGCGGCCCGGCGGCTGGGACAGCACACAGCCGCCCCCGGGGTCGACTCGGGGAACCGTGAGTTCGACACCACTCCAGTGCGCCAGTCCCGAAGGCGTTACTCGCTGGACCGCCTGGGGACGCGCATGAGCGGCATCGTGTTCTTCGCCAGTGCATCGCTCGAGGAGACGCTAGCCTTCTACCAGGAGACGCTCGGGGCGACGCGGTGGCTCGAGCAGCCCGACTGCACGATCCTGCAGTACGACAACATGCTCCTGGGGTTCTGCGAGCGCGAGGCGGCGGACACCGACGGGACGATCACGTTCGTCACCGACTCGAGAGCCGGTGTCGACGAGGCCTACGACGCCCTCGCCGATCGCGCTCGGGGCGAGCCGGTCGAGAACGAACGCTACCGAATCTACCAGTTCTTCGCCGAGGATCCGGAGGGGCGGACGATCGAGGTCCAGACGTTCCTCCACGAGACCGAGCCGATCTGAGGTCCGCCAGCGCGACGGGAACTCCCTCAGATCGGCGAGTTCAGCGTGCCGAAGTAGACCTGCCACGCGAGGGCGGACTTCGCGACCAGGCTGAGCAGGATGTAGCCCTTCTCGCCGAAGTGGTAGTCCCGCCAGCGCCAGGTCTGGCGGTACTGCAACACCATGTTGATCGCGAACAGGTTGAAGAACACGAACAGCGAGACGAAGATGTAGATGACGAAGTCGGGCACGTCCCCGCCGGGCGCGGTGATCGACCCCCAGAGCGCGATGGCGATGACGATCCAGGGGATCGCGCCGGCGACGGTGCCGACGTAGTAGGGGGTCCAGTCGACGGGCCCCTCGCGGTCGTTGTATCGCTCCATCAACAGCCCGGTGAGGTTCATGATCGCGACGAGCACGAACAGCGCGAGCAGGGTTCCGACGTCCCAGATCCCCGCGAGCATGGCGATGACGACGATCATCAACGAGGCGCTGACAGCGTACTCGTACCACCGGTAGGGATTGATCTCCGCCTGGAGATGCGCCACGTAGGAGTCGTAGCCGACGGTGGCGATGAAGGCGTGGGCGAGCGCGGAGACGAACAGGAACCCCGCCACCAGCAACGGGAGCTGGAGCTCCGCGAACTCGACGCTCACCGGTGCGATGGTCTCCGTCGCGGCGTCGTACTCGAAGCGGGTCCGGGTGATGGGCCAGAGCACGCGATCAGCGAGCGCCAGCATGAGCGCCCCCTGGAGAAAGTGGAGCAGCGCCATCACGCCGTTCCACAGACGCAGCCGACGATAGCGGGCGGTAGCCGACGGCGCTTGGTCGTGCTCGGCGGCCGCCGTAGCAGTCGGCTGGCCCGTCGAGGGATCAGAATGGGAGGACATCTCGACCCGGGGATACGGGATCACGGACCATACCTTGTGGGATAGTCCCACGACGTCACGAGTGGGGGAGCCCCCAGGGTGGTAGCCCCCGGCTGTCCAAGGGGACCTCGTCGGGCGCGAGCGAGGGAAACGACGCCTCGTCCTCGCTACCGCACGGTGTAGCCGCCGTCGATCACGACGGACTCGCCCGTCGCGTAGCTCGACGCGTCCGAGGCGAGGTACACCGCCAGCGGAGCGATGTCCGCCGGCTCGGCGAACTCCTCGAGCAGCATCTCCTCCCGCCAGACGTTCACGACGTCCTCGTCGTGGACGATGTTGTCCGTGAACACGTAGCCGGGGTTGATGTTGTTCACCCGGACGCCGTCCTCGGCCCACTCCGACGCCAGCTGGTTCTTGAGCGCCTCCAGCCCGCCCTTGGACGCCTGGTAGTCGACCTGGTGCTGGGGGTAGTTCGCGACGAACGCCGACATCGAGGAGACGTTGAGGATCACGCCCCCGTCGCCGTCGCGCATGACCTGGCCGGCGTGTTTCGCACAGCGGTAGGCGCCCGTGAGGTTGACGTCGATGGTGTGCTCGAACTCCTCGACCGGCTTGTCCTCGACGGGGTTGTGGTGGACGATCCCGGCGTTGTTGACCAGCACGTCGATATCGCCGAACTCCTCGAGCGTGGCCTCGACCATCGCCGCGACGTCGCTCTCGTCGGTGACGTTGGTCTGGACCGCGAGCGCATCGGTATCGTAGGTCTCGGCGATCTCGGTGGCGGCCTCCTCGCCGGCCTCGCCGTCCCGGTTCGCCACGACGACGTTCGCGCCGACGTCGGCGAACGCCTCCGCGATGGCCCTGCCGATGCCCCGGTTGCCGCCCGTGACGATCGCGGTGTCGCCGTCCAGTCGGAACTCCTCGAGGATTCCCATGCTCGGGCAAACGGACGGGAACCGCTTAACGCCTCGCGAGCCCGTCCCGGCGTGCCGGTAGCCACCGGTCCCCGGGACTGACCGGGCAGCTCACTCGGGATAGAGCTCGTGTTCGCGCTCGATCCCGTCGATGGCCGCGACGTCCTCGGGTTCGAGGTCGACGTCCAGGGCGGCACGGTTGGCCTGGAGGTGCTCGCGGCTGGCGGCCTTCGGGATCGGGTGGATCCCCTTCTCGAGGAGCCACGCCAGGCTGGCCTGCTCCGGCGTGATACCGTGGCGGTCGGCTGCCCGGCGGACCGCCTCGACGTCGCGGACCTCCCCACCAGAGAGCGGCGAGGACGCGACGAGGGGGTAGCCGTGCTCGCGGGCGTGCTCGAGGCGATCCTCCGGCTGGAACAGTGGGTGGTACTCGACCTGGTTCGCTGCGGGTGGCCGCCCGAGCACCTCCCGAAAGCGCTCGAGGTCGGGCAGCTCGAAGTTCGAGACGCCCACAGCCCCGATGAGACCGTCCGCGCGGAGTTCGTCCATCGCAGCAAGCGTCTCCTCGGGTGCGTACGCACCCTTGGGTCGGTGGACGTACAGCAGGTCCACGGTCGACAGCCCGAGACGCTCGAGGCTCTCCTCGGTGCTCGCACGGACCCGGTCGAGCTGGTCGATCCAGAGCTTCGTGGCGACCAGCAGCTCCTCGCGATCGACCGACGCGCTGGCGATTCCCTCGCCGACGACCGCCTCGTTGTCGTAGATCTGTGCCGTGTCGAGGTGTCGATACCCCAGGTCGATCGCGGACGCGATCGGCCCAGGGTCGTCGATACCCATCGTCCCAAGACCGAGGGGTGGGAGCTCCATGCTGGAACTCCCCCGCCCGGGGGCAAGTGGGTGTCGGAGCCAGGAGGCCGCCGCCCACGGCCGCTGCCTTCGGGTGAACCGGGAGCGCGCTCCTTGACGGAATGTTGACGCGATGCTGGCCTGGGTGCCACTGGGGGAAGCGAGTGCGGACGGCAAACCGTTATTCCGGCGCCGCGCGTAGTATTTCGGGTGACGCTTCGTATCCTCGTCCCCATGGACGACTCGGAGATGGCTCGCCGGGCGCTCAGGTTCGCACTCGAGACGCACCCGGACGCGGAGATCACGGTCCTGCACGTCGTCGGCGAGCCGTCGCCGCTGATGGGCAAAGCCGTCCGGCTCGCGCTGGAAGAAGACGTCGACACCGCGGCCAACGACATCGCGACCGAGCTGTTCGAGGACGCGCACAGGATCGCGGCAGACCACGACGCGACGATCGACACGGAGGTGAAACTCGGCCAGCCGTCACGTGCGATCGTCAAGACGGCGGAGGCGTTCGACCTCGTGGTGATGGGCAGCCACGGGAGTTCGCTCAGCGATCGGTTCCTCACGGGGAACGTCGCGGAGACCGTCTTCCGGCGCTCCCCAGTACCGGTGACCGCCGTTCGGTGAGCGCCAACCGGCGAGCCGCCGGTGTCCGGCGCCCCACACTTATCTTCGCCGGGAGTCAACCATTCACACGTGACGGATCCTCAGGGAGGTGCGGACGATACCGGCGAGAACGTCCGTGGAGAGACCCCGGAACCGGAACCCGACGCCGACGAGGACGAGGTCACCGTCCACGACGACGTCGAGCTGGAGCGGACGATCGGCCTCTCCGGCGGGCTGGCGATCGGCATCGGGACGATGATCGGTGCGGGGATCTTCGTCTTTCCGGGCCTCGCGGCGGGGACGGCCGGTCCGGCGGCGTCGCTGTCGTTCGCCATCGGCGGCGTCGTCGCGCTACTGGTCGCCCTGCCGGCCTCGGAGCTGGCCACCGCGATGCCCCGAAGCGGCGGCGGCTACTACTTCGTCTCCCGGAGTATGGGCACCTCCTACGGCGCCGTGGTCGGCATCGGACTCTGGCTCGGCCTCGTGTTCGCGTCGGCGTTCTACCTCGTCGGGCTGGGTCACTATGCCTCGGCGGTCTTCGAGGAGGTCGAGATCGCGCTCACGTTCGACCCAGTGATCCCGCTGGGGCTGGCCTTCGGAATCTTCCTCACCGGGATGAGCATCGCCGGGACGGAGAACACCGCGAAGATCCAGAACGCCGTGGTCGGGATTCTCCTGGTCATCCTCACGCTCTTTCTGTCCTACGGGGCGCTTGACTCCCTGGGCGCGTTCGGCCGCGAGAGCGTCCCCGAAGCGTACTTCTCGCAGGGGCACCTGCCGGTGCTCTCGACGGCGGCGCTGGTCTTCACCTCCTACCTCGGGTTCGCCCAGGTCGCGACCGTCGCCGGCGACATCAAACAGCCCAGCCGGAACCTCCCGCTCGCGATGGTCGGCTCGGTGATCGTCGTGACGATCTTCTACGTGGTGACGATCTTCGTCGCGACCAGTGCCTTCGGCGCGGCGCGCCTGGAGACCCTCGGCGAGACCGCGATGGTGGAGGTCGCCAGGGAGTACGTCGGTGCCCCGGGCGCGATCGCGATCCTGGTCGCCGGCCTCCTGGCGACGTTCTCGAGTGCGAACGCGTCGATCCTCAGCGCCTCCCGGACCGTCTACGCGCTGAGCCGGGACGCCCTGCTCCCGCGCCGGGCGGGCGAGATCAACCTCCGCTACGGCACGCCACACGTCGCGCTCCTGGCGGCAGGGGGCCCGATCCTCCTCCTGGTCGCGACGGGACAGGTCGCCGTCCTCGCGGAGGTCGCCTCCTTCCTCCACCTGGTGCTCTACGCCCTGATCTGCGTCGCGGTGATCGTCCTCCGCCGGCGGAGCCCGGGCTGGTACGAACCGAGTTTCCAGCTGCCGGGCTACCCGGTCGTACCGGCGATCGGGGCCCTCGCGAGCGTGGGCCTGATCGCGTTCATGCAGCCCGCGTCGATCGTGATCGGCCTCGTCGTGATGGTGGTGGCCTACGGCTGGTTCCGGTACTACGCGGGCAGCGTGCGGCTGAAAGGTGACTTCTGACCATGACAGACAGACCGACAGTACTCGTTCCGATCCGCGTCCTGGAGGGTGAATCGATCCCGGACGGCGTCCCGGAGCTGCTCGCGGACGCCCACGTTGTCCTGCTTGGCTACCACGAGATTCCCGAGCAGACGGCCGCGAATCAGGCCCGACAGCAGTTCGAGGAGTCGGCGATGGCCCGGCTCGAGACGTTCGAGGAGTTGCTGGTCGATGCAGGCGCGACCGCCGACACCCACCTCGTGTTCACCCACGAACCCCAGCAGACCATCGATCGGACGATCTACGAGCACGAGTGTCTCGCCGTGCTCGTCCCCAACTCGACGAAGCCGATCGACGACGTGCTCGTTGCGATCCGAGGGACCGTCGGCCTCGATCGTCTCGTCCGACTGCTCACTGGCCTGTTCGCGACGCAGGACGTCAACGTGACGCTGTTCCACGTAGCGGGCGAGGACGAGACGGACCAGGACGTCGAGACTCTTCTGGAGGGCATCTCGGGGAGGCTGGTCGAGGGCGGCTTCGACCCCTCGGAGATCGCGATCGAGTCCTCGCGCGATGGTACCCCGCAGTCGGCCATCATCGAGGCCGCCGAGGACTTCGACGTGATCGTGATGGGCGAGTCCGATCCCTCCATTGCGACCTTCGTCTTCGGGATGCGGGCCAAGCAGGTGGCCAATCGGTTCCTCGGGCCGGTCCTGATCGTCCAGCGTGAACGGCCTGCCGAAGAGTGACCGGGACGGGACCGATCCCCTCGCGGCTCCGGTGGAGGTGTCACGACGAACCGGTGGGATATTCCGACGGGAGGACCAGAAATCGAATATGAGAACGAACACACCCAACACGCACGGGTGGGAGCGATGAAGCCAAGTACAGTCGACGCCGCCGTCGACGCCGCCTACGGCGTCCTCCTCTTCGTGGCGGTCGCGTTGATCGTCGTCGTGGGGAGCCAGGTCGGGATCGGCTTCGGCGTGGGCGTCCTGGTCGCCTACATGATCCACATCGCCTGGAAGATGTCCCGGTTCGATCCCGACTGGATGACCCGCGAGGTCGAGAAGTCCGTGGGGGACACGGTCAGCCGGGAGGTCGAGGAGTCGGTGGAGGAGACCGTCGAGGGGGCCGTCGAGCACACGGTCGAAGACGCGGTCGAGCACTCTGTCGAGGACGCGGTCGAACACACGGTCGAGGAGACCGTCGGCGAGAAGGTAGAGGAGACCGTCAGCCAGGAGGTCGAGGGAGCCGTCGAAGAGACGGTGGAGGATACGGTCGAAGAGACCGTCGGCGCGAAAGTCGAAGAGACCGTCGAGGAGACGGTCGGTGACAAGGTCGAAGAAACCGTCGAGGGAGCAGTCGAAGAGACCGTCGAGGAGACGGTCGGCGACAAGGTCGAGGAAACCGTCGAGGACGTCGTCAAGGAATCTGTCGAGGCGGCGGTCGACGAGGACGAGGACTCGACGAGCAGCTCCTGAGGCCTGCTCGGCGGGGGGAGAGACGGGATCCTGAGCGCTCGAACGACGGACCGATCCACGCGCCAATCCGTGGTAAGTCCTCACATGTCCATGTCGCCGGAAAAGATTCGAAATTCTTCAACGAAATAGCCGTTTCTCGTTACAAATACGGAACCCTTATCCGTGGGTCGGCCCTGTCTACATTCGCAATGGCAAACGGTAAGGTTGACTTCTTCAACGACACGGGCGGCTACGGCTTCATCGAGACCGACGACGCGGACGACGACGTTTTCTTCCACATGGAGGACGTTGGCGGCGAGGATCTCACTGAAGGTACCGAACTCGAGTTCGACATCGAACAGGCCCCCAAGGGCCCGCGAGCGACGAACGTCGTTCGACAGTAACACCGGAAAGCGGGGCGCCAGCCGGCGACCCAGGACATTCCGATTCTTCGAGACGCCGATTCCACGAGCCGCGGCACCGGGCCCCGGCGTCGGGTATCGGCAGCTCAGACCATCGCGGCGGATCGCTCCTGTGGATTGGACCGGAGATAGGCGAGCAGCCGCTCCAGGTACGAGGACAGCGGCGGCGGCGTGATCCCAGTCCCCGCGAGCGCTCGCCGGGTGTTCGGGGCGACGTAGCTCGTCGGATGCGAGAGGTAGGGCAGCGACGCGGGCTCGACCTCGAGCCGCTTCACGAGCCCCGGAACCGCCTGTAAGACGCGCCCGAGCGCCCCTACGTGGACCGGGAGCCGGAGGACGCGCGTGTCGGTCGCGGCGCCACAGCGGGCGACCAGCTCCCGGACCGTCGGCGGTGATGGATCGCACAGCTGGTAGACCGAGCCGACGGTCTCCGGGCGCCCGGAGAGGTGGGCGATCGCGTCGACGACGAAGTCACGCGGGACGACGTTGAACTCGTAGCGACGCGACGGCGGCTGGACCGGAACCACGGCAACGTCGGGCTGGCGCTCGATCAGTCGGAGGAGGTAGTAGAGGCCGTCGTACTTCTCGGTCCCACCGGTCTGGCTGTCGCCAGTGACGATCGACGGCCGGTAGATCGTCGCCGGGAGGCCCTCGGCCATCCGCTCCTGGACGGCGACCTCCGCGGCGAACTTCGAGGCCTCGTAGTGGTTGTTGAACGACTGGCCGACGTCGAGGTCCCCCGGGCCGAAGACTCCGTCGTGGCGGCCACTGACGTAACAGGTGCTGACGTAGTGAACCCGATCGACGCCCGCGCCGGTGGCGAAATCGAGGACGCGCTCGGTGCCCCGGACGTTCACGTCCCGAGCCGTCTCGCGGTCGACGCCGAGGTCGTAGACGGCCGCGAGGTGGTAGCACTCCTGCACGCGGTCGCGGACGGTCCGAGCGTGCTCGCCCATCCCCAGTTCCGGCTCGGTGATGTCGCCGGTCACGAGGTCGACGTCGCCAGCGGCCCGTCGGTCGACGGTTTCCCGGATCGCGGTTGCACGCTCTCTGGCCCGCGACTCGTAGGCGGGCTGGACCAGACAGGTGACCGACTCCCCTCGCTCGACGAGTCGGCGGGTGAGCGCGCTGCCCAGAAAGCCCGGAAAGCCGGTGAGGAAGGCCGTCATCGAATCCCCAGCCAGCGGACGAGCCGGAGATACCCCGAGAGCGCCCGTGCAGTCAGCCGATCGGGCACGCCAGCGGGCGGCGTCAGCGGCCGACCACGCTGGACGGCCACGCTCTGGCTGTCGGTGAAGCGCTCGATGCCCGCCCGACCGTGCCGTCGGCCGATCCCGGAGTCCTTCCGGCCACCCATCGGGGCGCCGCTGGACCCCCAGGAGGAGATGTAGGCGTCGTTGACGGCGACCGAGCCACACTCGAGGCGCCGGGCGAGCCTGCGTCCGGCGGCCGGATCGCCGGTCCAGACGCTCCCGTGGAGGCCGTAGGGCGAGTCGTTCGCGCGCTCGACGGCGGCGTCGTCGTCGGCGACCGGAGTGACGGTCAGTATCGGCCCGAAGGTCTCCTCGGTCGCGACGGCTGCGTCCTCGGGAACGTCGGTCAGCACGGTCGGTTCGTAGACGAACGGCCCGACGTCATCCCGGCGGCGCCCGCCGGTCAGGAGCGTCGCACCGGCGTCGACCGCTTCGTCGACGTGGGACTCGACCAGCTCGAGCTGGGCCCGGGACACGAGCGATCCCACGTCGGGGCCGTAATCGAATGCCGTGCCAAGCTCGAGGCCTCGGACGCGTTCCACGAGCCGATCCAGAAACGCCTCGTGGCGCGCCTCGTGGACGTAGATCCGCTCGGTCGCGATGCAGAGCTGGCCGGCGCTGGCGAAACCCCCGCGTGCGGCGCCGGCGGTCGCACGGCCCAGCGGCGCGTCCTCCCGAACGAGCATCGGCCCGGAACCACCCAGTTCCAGGGTCACGGGGATCAGTTCCCGCCCGGCCCGGGCACCGACCTCGCGGCCGACCTCGGTACTCCCGGTGAAACAGACGACGTCGGCCGCCTCGACCAGCGGCCCGCCGAGCGCCTCGCCCTCCCCGGGGACGACCTGGAAGCAGGCCTCGGGAATTCCCGCCGCCGCGGCGAGGCGGGCGACGAACGCCGCGGTGAACGGCGTCTGCTCGGCGGGCTTGCAGACGACCGCGTTCCCGGCGAGCAGCGCCGGGATGGCGTCGGAGATCGCCAGCGTGAGCGGATAGTTCCAGGGGGCGATGACCCCGGCGACGCCGTAGGGCTCGCGGTGCTCGGTGACGCGGGTGAGCCACGGCACGATCCCGGGATGGCGCTCCGGGGCGAGGAACGCCGGCGCGTGGTCGGCGTAGTACCCCGCGGTGAGTTCGACGTCGAGGCACTCCTCGAAGGCATCCATGCGCGTCTTGCCGCTCTCGAGTTGAACGAGGTCGAGGAGGTCGGCGCGGTGGCGGCGGACGAGGGCTGCGAACGACTCGACGGCGACGACCCGCTCGGAGAGGGGCCGATCGGCCCACGCGGATTGGGCCGCTTGTGCCCGCTCGACGGCTCCACGCATGGCCGCCGGCGTGGCCGCGGGGACGGTGCCGATCTCGTCGCCGGTCATCGGGGTCACGACCGACAGGTGCCGGGCGTCGTCGCGCTCCGGGCTCCCGCGAGCCGTGTCCTGATCGGATGCCCTCTCGTCGGTCCGATGAGCCGCCGTGGCCCGGGACTCGTCCACGCCGGTGGTCAACTCGTCGATGAGCGAGTCGAGAGCGGGACCGTCGTAGCCCCGTGGCACGTGAAACGACACCCTCGGGGCTACGCAGTCGGTCGGCAAAGTGCTTGTCCCGGCGTGTCTCGACCGACGCGGTCGTCCGAAGTGGACCCCGCATCGCCAACGGCCGGCGTCGCTCAACCGGTTTCCTGGGGCGTCGGCTCGTCGCCATCGGGGTAGCCACCGTCTCGCGGTCGGATGTGCACGTCTCGCTGGGGGAAGGGCACCTCGATGTCCGCGTCCCGGAGGCGCTCGTAGATCTCGCGGTTCAGCGCGTGGCGCGTTCGGCCGACGGCCGTCGGCGACCGGATCCAGCAGACGAGTTCGTACTCCAGTGCCGAATCGCCAAAGCGCCGGAACCGCATCCGGGGCTCGCGGTCCTCGATGACGTTGCGCTCCTCGGCGGCCACGTCGAGCACGAGCTCCTCGAACTCGTCGAGGTCGGTCCCGTAGGCCACACCGAGTTCGAGTTTCAGACGCCGGCGCCGACTGGGTGCCGACTGGTTGATCACCATCGCGGAGTTGAGCACGGAGTTCGGGACGACGATCAGGATCTCGTCTCGCGTCAGCAACGTCGTCGAGCGGACGCCGACCTTCACGACCGTCCCGGACTCCCCGGAGTCGAGTTCGACGTAGTCACCGAGGTTGTACGTGTCGTCGAAGTACAGCGCGATCCCACCGAAGAAGTTCGCGACGGTGTCCTTGGCTGCGAAGCCGATCGCGATGCCGGCGATTCCGGCCGCCCCGAGCAGCGGCGTGATGGAGTACTCCCAGACGGTCAACAGCGCGCCGAGGGTCGAGATCACGACCAGGAGCGTCCAGACGTTCGAGAGCACGGGCGCGACCTCGAGCTGGCGGCCCTCCTCCTGGGCCTCCGCCACGAACCGGTTGACGACCCGGTTGGCAGCGTGCGCCCACGCGAGAAGGATCACCGACAGCGCTGGCCTGCCGAAGAACGTGTCGAGCTGGTCCTGCTCCAGGAGGACCGCGTCCGCCACGGTGGGGATCTGGGTCAGGAGGTAGACCCCTGCCAGGCCGGCGGTGACGACCAGCGGGTAGCGAAACGAGGCGACGAGGATGTGGTCGTAGTCGGTTCTGGTTCCCGCAGTGTATCGGAGTAACCCGCGGAGGACGACCACCTCCATGACGACAGCGAGCCCGAGCGAGAGCCCGAGGAGGAGCACGGTCGCCTGCCACGCCGGCAGCGCCCCGAAGAGATCGACGATCGGATCGAGTGACGGCCAGGCCATTCGAAGACGGACGCGGCGAGGACCAATAACCGTTGCACACGCCGGCGAAAAACGGTGGGTCCGGGAGCACCACCGGCCCGGATGCAGCAGGGCTCACGAATGATCCAGGGAGCGTTTCACCGCGGTGCTGGCACGGTCCCGGAGGCGAGGAGCCCCGGGCGGCACCGCTCAGCGGCCCGCAACGACCGCCGAACGCCGGAAGGCACGGATCGTGTCGCGCTCGCCCGCCCGGGCGGCGACCTCCGCGACGTCGAAGGCGGTGAACACCTGCTTCCAGTTCCGGTAGTACAGCGGGACCGTCTCGGAAACGTGGTTGACCTCGCCGTGACGCGACGTCTCCGGATCCTGTGTCCCCTCGTGCTCCAGCGTCACCAACGTGTCGGCGGTGATCCGGACGAGCTCCTCGAACACCCAGGCCTCGTCGGGGTGGACGTGCTGGAGGGTCTCGACGGAGTAGACCGCGTCGAACTGCCCGTCGTCGAACGTCGGCACCACGTCCTCGATCGCGGCGTGGTGGAAGGTGCCGGCGTCGTAGAGGTCGGGGTAGTTCTCGGCCATCACCTCGAAGGCAGCCGCGTTGACCTCGATCCCGGTGAGATCGGAGAACCCGTGGTCGTGGAGTTCGCTGAGGTGGCGGCCGGCGCTACACCCCAGCTCGAGGACGGCGGCGTCGCGGCCCACGTACTCCTCGAGGAAGGTCCGCACAGTCGCACTCCGATGGTCTGGCCCGCGGTGGGCGTAGTACGTCGGCGAGAACTCGCCGGACCGACTCGCCCAGGCGTCGCGGACCTCCTCTGAATTCACAGCGTAGATACCCGGCGGGGACGGAAAGAGCCGTCGCTCGGACCACAGCGAGGCGACCTCAGACCGCGACCCACGCCAGGTAGACCGCGAGCGCACCGAGGCCGGTACTCACGACGGCGTGGACCCGCAGACGGTCGAGGACTGCGTGGCCGCCGTCGCGCTCCACGACGGCGTAGTCGTGGACCTCGCTCCCGGTCTCACACCGGGGCAGGAAGTCCATCGCCACGTGGAGGAAGATGCCCGCGGAGAACCCGAAGATGAGCGCCTGGGTCGTCGACTCGGCGGGGCCGCCGAGGACGTAGGCCGCGATCGCCGCGATGCCGACGCCAGCCGACGGGAGCAACATCGGGAGCACCGAGCTCCCGGCGCGGTCGAGGCGCCGTGCGGCGGCGTAGCCGGCCGGGCCCTTGTGGGAGACGATCGCGAGACCGAGCAGCGGGCCGAGCTCCGGCATCGCCGCGTAGACGACGCCGATGATGATCCCGGCCGACAGCGCGTGGGCAGAGAGTTCGGCGACTGTCCGCTCGAGGGGCAACTCGCGGTGGGTGAGCCGGTGCCCGACGGTGTGGCCGGCGAAGCCGACGAGCAGGCCCGCCGCGATGCCGAGGCCGCCGTACTGGGGATCGCCCGCAGTCGCCTGGGGAACGAGGAAGATCGCCGCGCTGGTGACCATCGCGCCCGCCGCGAGGCCGTACCCCCAGACCATCCCGCGGGGGTGCTCCGAGACCGCCCGTCGACCGACGAGGGTGCCCCCTGCCATCGCCAGGAACGCGACCCAGGCGATGAACAGCAGCTTCGGCGCGACGTCGAGGGCCACCCCGATCGCCGAGAGCCCGACGAGCACGAACACCGACAGGACACCGAGGGCGGTCTCGGCGTCCAGGGATGCGTGACGAGTGACGGAATCCATCTGGTTATTAATTCGAGCGTTGTTTTTAGTAAACCTGTCGGTGTCACGCGCGCCGGGTTCGGAGGACGTGAGGCCCTGCCGATGCTGCAGCCAGTGTAGACTGCCAAAATCGTCCGAGCGTGAGGACCGTTCGAGCGGGGAGAAGCGATCGGGGGAGGTGAAATGGAGGAACGGCGATCGAGTTGGGGAGCGATTACACGCGCGTGAGGCGGCGCCGTCGACGGTCCAGGACGGCGGGCGGCGTCGCCACTCCCAGTGGCGAGACGTCCGAGAATCCGCGATCAGTCGATGTGGCCTTCCTCGCGGAGCTGGTCGGCGTCCTGCTCCGTGTAGCGCCACTCGATGTCGCCCTTCTCGTCCTGCCAGTCCCAGGGCTCGACGAGGACGACGTCGCCCTCGCTGATCCAGGTCCGGTACTTCATGCGGCCGGGGATGCGGCCCATGCGGTTCTCGCCGTCGGCACACTGCAGTCGCACGTGGTTCCCGCCGTTGTGTTCGGTAACGACCGCGAAAACCTCGTCGTCGTTGGGCATTCGGAGATTCCGTCGCCCTGTCTCTTCGCTCACACCAGGACAGAGGGGCGGCGGACTGAAAAGCGCCCCGGAACGGACGCTAGCGACACACACGGGCGATCAATCCGCGGCCGAGCCCGCTGGCGTCGCCGGGTCGTCGTCTCGCAGGCGGGTCAGCCGGGCGTCGCCGAGGGCGTCGCTGTCGCCCTCGTAGGAGCCCCACTCCTCCAGGAGGGCCCGCAGTTCCGGGCAGTGCTGGCCCAGGAGACACGTTTCGCCCCACTCCGGCCAGTAGTGCTCCACGGGCCGGCGGAGGTCCAGCGGACGCCAGGGCTCGGGACGCAGCTCGTAGTGGCTGAACACCTCGACCCCGTCGGGACGGTCGAAGACGTGGACGTGCCACTGCTTCGCGCTGTTCACGGGGTCGATGCGGCGGTAGGAGCCGTCGTCGGGCTGGCCGGTCTCGGGATGGAGTTTCTTCGCCGCGACGGGACAGTACGAGTAGGCGTGTTCCTCGAAGCGGGCCGGCAGGTCGGCCACGTCGAGGTCCAGCGTCCCGACGAACTCGGGGGATTTGAGCCGAAAGACGGCGTAGAATCGCCCGGGAAGCACGGCGTCGGCGACGCCGCCGATCGTCTGTCGCAGACGGTGTTGCAACCGGGGCATGTGCAGGCGGTCTCGGGTAACCCCCTTGAACGTTGTCGAATCGACTCGCCGACGGAGCGCCCGCTCGCGATCGGTGGTACGTAGGACTACCGGAGACGTCCGGCGTGTGACCGCGAGCAGTCGCTCAGACGCCGTCGACCGTACTCCGGAACGCCCGGACGTCGGCGAGGGCCGCATCGATCTCCTCGGCGATCGTCGCGGGGGCCTCCTCCGCGAGGTTCCCGAGTTTCGTCTCCAGGCGCGCCAGCGTACCGTGGTCGGGGCCGAACTCCCGCTCGGCAAGGTCATCGACGCGGTCGGCCTGCTCCTCGAGGCGTGCTTCGAGGTCACCGCCGGCGTCGGCGGCGGCCGCCCGGAGCCGATCGCTCGCGTCGGCGAGTTGCTCGCGTGTCATGCGGCCCCGTTCCGGGACCACGGCCTTAGCTCTTTGCGAGGCCATCCGGCGTCGGCAACGGCCGGCCGAACAGAACGCTTAGGCGGGTTCCGGGGACACGTCCAGGCATGACGAACAGCGACTGGGGCGACTGGCTCGTGCGGGCGATCGAGGACGCCGACCCCGAGGACCTCGCCGTCTGGTATCTCGGCTGCAACGGCTTCGTCTGCAAGGCCGGTGACGGCACGACGATCTGGATCGACCCCTACGTCGGCCTCGGCGACCCGCCACGGACCGTCCGGATGATCCCGGTTCCGTTCGATCCGGCGGACGTGACGGCGGCCGACGCGGTGCTCGCAACCCACGAGCACACCGACCACGTCCACGGGCCGAGCCAGGCGCCGCTCCTCGAGCGGACCGACGCGAGCTTCTACGGCCCCGAGGACAGCCTGGCGGTCGCTCTCGAGGAGGAGGCCTGGACCGAGGCGTACGACGTCGAGGACGAGCAGTTCCACGAGGTCGCGGAAGGCGACTCCGTCGAGGTCGGCGAGGTCACGATCCACGTCGAGACGGCACACGACCCCGACGCCGCCCACCCCGTGTCGTACGTGATCGAGTACGGCGACGCCACGCTGTTCCACGGCGGCGACACGAAGCCCTCGCCCGCCTTCGCCGAGCTGGGCGAGGCCTACGACGTCGACCTCGGGATCCTAGCGTTCGGCACGATCGGAAACATCGCCGACAAGGAGACCGGCGAGCCGGTCCGCACGAAGTGGTACAACACGGAGAACGAGATCGTCGAGGCCGCGAGCGACCTCCAGTTCGACCGCCTGTTGCCATCCCACTGGGACATGTGGCGCGGCCTGACTGCGGACCCGAAAGCGCTCCAGCACCACGCCAAGAGCTTCGCCTTCCCCCGGCGCCTCGAGATCGTGGAGATCGGCGACCGCGTCGACGTCTGATAGCGACCGTAGAGCGGCAGTCCTATCGACATCCGCCGTCGTCGACCGCGACGGCAACCGCGTGGATGACCGTATCGCCAACCGCGTCGACGACCGCGTCGGCAACCGGTTGGATGACCGTGTCGGCAACCGCGTCGACGACCGCGTCGGCAACCGCATCGGTGACGATGTCCGCAGGAACGCGATCGAGCGATTAGGGTCCGCGTGCCCTGGGCGCTGTGCGCGGGTTTGCAGGGACTGGGTCACGCTGGTCACCACGGCCAGCACCAGCCAGGGTCCGCGCGTCCCGGACCCACCGTGCCGCGTGGCTGTAGCAGTCCTGGACGACCGGATCTGTGAGGGGCTCCGCTCGATCGGGAATCGCCACCGTGCGCTCGACGCCCAGCGTCGAGGCGACCCGCTCCGGGACGACGTCCGTCCGGGTGACGACGGTGCCGAGTACTGGCACCCCGAGCCGACGGGCGACCGTGGCCGTCTTTGCCGCGTCCTCGACGCTCTCCGGGCGATCGGTGCTCACGAGGACGAGCGCCGCGGCCGAGCGGAGGGGCGCGACGGCGTCGGGACTCACGCCGGCGGGACAATCCAGCAGCGTGACGCCCCGGTGGTCGGCCACTGCCCCGAGCGCTACCTCCCGGTCGGCACCAGGCAGGGCGTCCGGCGGGGGCACGATCTCGACGCCGAACTCGTCGGTGGGCAGGTCCTCGGGCAGGGTCCCCGGCCCAGCACCGCGCTCGGCGTGGCGCTCGACACCCGCCAGCCTGTGGAGGTTGGGCATGTCGGCGTCGAGGTCGGCCACGCGAGCCGGGACGCCCGCGACAGCCAGCGCTCGTCCGAGCCCGAGTGCGGTGGTCGTCTTCCCGCAGCCGCCTTTCCCGCCCGCGATCGCGATCATGTGCGGGCTCGCCGCGGCTTCGGGTATAAACTCGGGCCCGAGGAGCAGTGCAGCGGCGCCGCCTCGGACGATCGTGGCGGCGGTGGGATGGCGCCGTCCTCCCGACCCCCGGGCCCGACCCTGTGCATTCAAGGCCTCCCGGCACCCTCGATCAGCCGATGCGCCACGACCACGTGCTCACCGCCCGCCAGCTATCGCGGGGGGACGTGACGGAGGTGCTGGACCACGCGGCGGAGATCGCTGCCGATCCGGGGGCCTACGGGGACCGTCACGCCGGCGCGCTGCTGGGCCTGTGTTTCTTCGAGCCGAGCACGCGCACGAAGATGAGCTTCGAGGCGTCGATCAAGCGCCTCGGCGGCGACGTCGTCGACATGGGCTCGGTGGAGTCCTCCAGCGTCAAGAAGGGCGAGAGCCTCGCGGACACGATCCGCGTGATCGAGGGCTACGCCGACGCGCTCGTGCTCCGGCACCCGCGCCAGGGATCGGCGAAGATGGCGTCGGAGTTCGTCGACGTGCCCCTGCTCAACGCCGGCGACGGCGCGGGCCACCACCCGACACAGACGCTGTTGGACCTCTATACCATCCGGGAGGCCCACGGCCTCGACGACCTCACGATCGGGATCATGGGCGACCTGAAGTACGGCCGGACCGTCCACTCGCTGGCACACGCGCTGACCAACTTCGACGCGCGACAGCACTTCATCAGCCCGGAGAGTCTCCGGCTCCCGAGGGGCGTCCGCTACGACCTCCACGAGGCCGGGGCCCAGGTCCGTGAACACACCGAACTCGAGGAGGTGTTGCCCTCGCTGGACGTGCTCTACGTGACGCGGATCCAGCGCGAGCGCTTCCCTGACGAGAACGAGTACCGACAGGTCGCGGGGGAGTACCGGATCGACGAGGACACCCTGGCTGCGGCTCGGGACGACCTGGCGATCATGCATCCCCTGCCGCGCGTCGACGAGATCGCCCCGGAGATCGACGATACCGACCACGCCCGCTACTTCCAGCAGGCACACAACGGCGTCCCCGTACGGATGGCGATTCTGGACCTTCTCCTCGGAGGTGAACAGCGATGAGCGAGCGCGAACTCCGCATCTCCAAGATCGAGAACGGCACCGTCATCGACCACGTCCCCGGCGGCGAGTCGCTGAACGTCCTGGCGATCCTCGGCATCGACGGCACCGGCGGCGAGACGGTCTCGATCGGGATGAACGTCGAGAGCGACGCCCTCGGGCGGAAGGACGTCGTCAAGGTCGAGGACCGGGAGCTGAGCCAGGCCGAGGTCGACGTGCTCAGCCTGATCGCCCCCGACGCCACGATCAACATCATCCGCGAGTACGACGTCGTCGACAAGCACCGCCTCGACCGGCCGGAGCGCGTGACCGGGGTGCTGGAGTGTCCGAACCACGACTGCATCACGTCCGAGGACGAGCCCGTCGAGACCCGCTTCGAGGTGCTCGATGACGGGGTTCGCTGCGTCTACTGCGAGACGATCGTCCGCGAGGACATCACCGACCACATCGCCCGCTGATCCGACCGCGACGGATCCGAATCACGAACCTATTTGCGGCTGCCGGGCGGCCCTTCAGGTATGTTCGTTCTGGTGAACCTGAAGGCGTACGACTGCGACCCCGTCCAGATCGCGACCGCCGCCGCCGACGTCGCCGACGACTCCGGCGTCCGGGTCGGCGTCGCCCCGCAGGCGGCCGCGATCGACGCCGTCGCGGACACCGGCGTCGAGACCTGGGCACAGCACGTGAGCCCGGTCGAGCACGGCAGCCACACGGGTACCATCCACGCCGACGCCGCTGCCGCCGCCGGTGCCGAGGGGACCCTCCTCAATCACTCCGAGCGCCGGCTCAAGCTCGCGGACATCGACGCGTCGATCGACGCCGCGAAGCGCGCAGACCTCGAGATCTGCGCCTGCGCGAACAACCCGGACCAGATCGCCGCAGTGACGGCGCTCGGGCCGGACTCCGTCGCCGTCGAGCCGCCCGAACTCATCGGTACCGGCACGCCTGTCAGCCAGGCCGATCCCGAGATCGTGGAGGGCGCGGTGGCCGCGGCCGCGGACGTCGATCCGTCCGTCGACGTCTACTGCGGTGCCGGCATCTCGACGGGCGAGGACGTCGTCGCAGCGGGCGAACTCGGCGCGACCGGCGTCCTGCTGGCCAGCGGCGTCGCGAAGGCCGACGATCCGGAGGCGGCGCTGTGGGATCTCGTCTCCGAGCTGTAGGCGCCGTCCGCCAGATCGACGCCGTCACTCGGGAGCCGCTCAGTCGACGACGACGCCGTCGTCTTTCACGTTCGGCGCTCCGACGACCAGGATGCGCCCGGCCTCCATCGCCGTGAGCTGGCGCACGGTGTGCGGATCGACCACGAGGTAGTCCCCGGGCTGCATCTCGATCACGGCGTCCTCGGTGCCGTCTTGCTCCTCGATCTCGACCTCGAAGCGCCCCGAGAGCGGGACGTACAGCTCCTCCTGTTCTTCCTGGTAGTGGCGATTGCTCGTCTGTCCCGCGTCGTACTCCCAGACGCTCGGGCGCATGCTCTCGGGGCGGAGCTCGACGCCGACGGGGAGGATCGTGCGCTCGGGATCCTCGAGTTCGTGCGCCTCGACGTCCTCGAGTGCGACCTTCGTGTAGCCCATGGCTGGTACCTTCCCGCGCAGAGCAAAAACGGTACGCCCGGGGCGTCATATACGGACTATCCAGATAGCACCGTCCCTATCGGCGCCCGGGCCCCAGTAGGAGATACCGAATCCGACCATGCAATCCGTCGAACTCAACAACGGCGTGGAGATGCCCCTCCTGGGCTTTGGGACGTATCAGATCGACGACCACGAGGAGTGCAAGCGGAGCGTCACAGCGGCACTCGACACCGGCTACCACCTGATCGACACAGCGGCAGGCTACGGCAACGAGGCTGCCGTCGGGGAGGCGATCGCGGAGAGCGACGTTCCCAGAGACGAGGTGTTCGTCACGACCAAACTCTGGATGGCGGACGCCGGGTACGAGGACACGCACGCGGCCTTCGAGCGGTCCCTCGACCGCCTGGGAATGGAGTACGTCGACCTGTATCTCATCCATCAGCCCTACGGCGACGTCTATGGCTCCTGGCGAGCCATGGAGGAGCGCTACGACGACGGCGAGATTCGGGCGATCGGCGTCAGTAACTTCTACCCCGATCGACTCGTCGACCTGCTTCTCCAGAACGACGTGGCACCCGCAGTCGACCAGATCGAGACCAATCCGTTCTTCCAGCGACACGACGCCGCGGCGGTCATGGACGAGTACGACGTCCAGCACCAGTCCTGGGCACCCTTTGCGGAGGGCCAGAACGACATTTTCGAGCACGACGTGCTGACGTCGATCGGCGAGAAGTACGACAAGACGGCCGCGCAGGTCGTGCTCCGGTGGCTCGTCGAGCGTGAGGTCGTCGCGATCCCGAAGTCCGTCCACGCCGAGCGCATCGAGGAGAACTTCGAGATCTTCGACTTCGAACTGAGCGACGATGACATGGCGAAGATCCGCGAGCTCGACGGTGAGGAGAGCCTCTTCTTCGATCACCGCGATCCCGAGATGGTCGAGCGGCTGACTGGGATGGAGCGGGACACGTAGCCAGCGCGGCGGGTTTCTCGCCGTTCCCATCTGGATCAGCAGCCCCGCAACGCGGCCGTCTTCTCGCGATATATAAACGCCCTTTGAGAATAGCATCGGTCCCAAGGTCGGAACCACCTTCCGTACGAACGCACACTCCAATGGAGTACACGACACTCGGTTCGACCGGCATGGAGGTCTCGAAGATCTGTCTCGGGTGCATGAGCTTCGGGACCGACAACGATATGCACGACTGGATTCTCGACGAGACGGACAGCCGCGAGATCATCGAGCGGGCGATCGATCTCGGGATCAACTTCTTCGACACCGCGAACGCCTACTCGATGGGCCAGTCCGAGGCAATCCTCGGGAGCGTCCTCGGCGAGTACGACCGCGACGAACAGGTCGTCGCGACGAAGGGCTACTTCCCGACGGGCTTCTTCGATGCGGACGCCGATCCGCACCCGAACGCGGACGGGCTCTCTCGGAAGACGATCGAGCAGGAGCTCGACAACTCACTCGACCGGCTCGGGATGGACACCGTCGACCTCTACCAGATCCACCGCTGGGACTACGAGACGCCGATCGAGGAGACGCTGCGGGCCCTCGACGACGCCGTGCGTCGCGGGAAGACCCGCTACGTCGGGGCGTCCTCGATGTGGGCCCACCAGTTTGCCGAGGCGCTGTATACCAGCGATCGGCTAGGCCTCGAGCGCTTCCAGACGATGCAGAACCACTACAACCTCGTCTACCGCGAGGAGGAACGCGAGATGCTGCGTCTCTGCGAGACCGAGGACATCGGCGTGATCCCCTGGAGTCCGCTGGCGCAGGGATATCTCACACGACCACACGACGAGATGACCGCAACGACCCGCGGCGAGGAGCTCACCGACCGCCACCAGGAGTACCGTCAGGGCGGCGGTCCCGACGTCAGCGAGCGCGTCGAGGAGCTCGCCGCCGATACGGGCGTCTCGATGGCCCAGATCGCACTCTCGTGGCTGCTCCACCAGGACGCCGTCGACGCGCCGATCGTCGGCACCACGAGCGTCGAGCATCTCGAGCAGGCCGTCGAGGCCCTGGAGATCGACCTCTCGGACTCCGACCAGGCGTATCTGGAGGAGCCCTACCAGCCCCTCGAGGTCGCCGGGCACGAGTGAGATGGCACGACCGCCTCTCTGCGCCGGCCAGCTTGACGATACGCCTCGCCAGACCGTTCCCAACAGCGATCTCGCGGCAGACACGGGGCAACCCCGAGCGTTAACAGCCTCTCAACCCTACGATCTACCATGACTGTCACAGCGGACCTCGTCCTGCGCTCGGACTCGCTGCCCCTCGTCAGCGTCGCCCGGGCGATCGACGTCGACGAGCTCGAGCACGTCCATCGGGGGCGCCTCGAGTCCGGCCGACAGCTGTTCATCGCGCAGTTCGACGACGCTGCGTCGGTTTCCGAGCGGACGCTCGCTGCACCCGATGACGTTCACGACGTCACGTCACTCGGGCGGGCGGACGGGAAGGCCATCTATCGACTCGAGATCGAGGTCGACGACGGTCTCCAGCGGGTCTACGACGCCGACCTCGACGGCGCGCCGATCGAGCCGCCGACGGTCAGGCGCGATGGCTGGCACGAGACGAAGGTATTCAAGAGCTACGCCACGCTTTCGGAGTTCCAGTCGGTCTGCGAAGAGAACGGCATCACTGTCGACCTCCAGTCCATAACGACCGGCCTGGCCGACGACGATGACGGCTCGGCATACGGATTGACCGAGCGCCAGGAGGAGGCACTGACCCTCGCACTCTCGCGAGGGTACTACGAGACGCCTCGCACGGTGTCCGCGGCCGAGCTCGCCGACGAATTGGGCATCTCACAGCCCTCGATGTCCGACCTGCTTCGCCGCGCCGAGCGCCAGCTGCTCGCGTCGACGCTGGGCGACCAACGCGAGCTAGCGTCCGCCGACTGATTTCTCTCCGGCGCTTGTGAGACTGTACCATCGGTCCGAGATCCCGCTACAGGAACGCAATCGTCGTCGCCGCAAGCACTGTTCGTCACCGGGACGGTCGAGGCGTGAGCGGTCCGCCTCAGTACCCTCGTTCGATGAGGTAGTCCGCCGTGTACTCCAGCAGCGTCCGGGCCTCGTTCTCCGGGAGGACCTGCAGGTTCTGCTTGCCGGAGGCGACGAGGTCTGCCGCCCGATCGCGGGCGAAGGCGATGCTCCCGGCATCCTCCAGCGTCGCGACGGCGTCGTCGATCTCGGCCTCCGTCACGGCTTCGACGGAGTCGGCGTCGACGAGGTTCTCGACGTCGACGCCCTGTTCGCGGGCGTGGAGCGTGATCAGTGTCCGCTTGTTCTCGACGAGGTCGGAGCCCCGTTGCTTGCCGAGGGTCTCGGAGGGGACGGTCAGGTCGAGCACGTCGTCCTGGATCTGGAAGCCTCGGCCGACGTCGAGGCCGTACTGGTAGAGCGCGTCGACGGTCTCGTCGTCGGCGCCCAGCAGGACCGCCGGGAGGCTCGCCGCCGCGCCGTAGAGCACCGCGGTCTTGTGCTCGATCATGTGGAGGTACTCCTCGATCGTCACGTCGTCCCGGTCCTCGAACTCGACGTCCAGTGCTTGCCCCTCACAGATCTCCGTACAGGTCCGGGCCAGCACGTCCAGCGCCCTGACGCTGCGGTCGTCCGCCGCGCCCGTCCCGAGCATGATCTCGAAGGCCGTCGAGTACAGCGTGTCGCCGGCGAGGATCGCCGTCTCGAGATCGAACTCGCGGTGGACCGCCGGCACGCCGCGCCGGAGGTCGTCGTCGTCCATGATGTCGTCGTGGATCAGCGTGAAGGACTGGATGACCTCGACGGAGACGGCCGCCGAGAGGACGTCGACCTCCCGGTCGCCGGCGAGCGTCGGGAACGCCCGGTAGTCGAGGCTTCCGGGCTCGACGTCCGCCAGCGATTCGGCGACCAGCAGCGTGATCGTCGGACGGAGCCGCTTGCCGCCCGCGTCCAGCAGGTACCGGGAGGCCCGATAGAGGCGCTCGGGTTCGGCGATCGGGATCTCCTCGGGGATCGCCTCGTTGACGACCTCGCGGCGCTCGCGGATGGTCTCGAGCACCGCCGCCTCACGAGCCTCCGGATCCGTCATCGCTAGTCGACGATCTGGAGCAGGTTCCCGTTGCGCGACACGTGGAGGTCCCGATCCATGCGGTAGCCCTCGTCCTCGGCGAGGTTGACGTAGTCCGAGTAGCCGCTCATGTCCTGGTGGGCGGGGATGACGTGCTGGGGCTGGAGCGCGTCGAGCATCTCGTAGTGGCCCTCCTTGTTCAGGTGGCCGGAGACGTGGATGTCGTCGTAGATCCGCGCGCCCTGCATGCCCAGGAGCTTCTCGGCCTGGTAGCGCTGGCCCTCGTTGGTCGGCTCCGGGATGACACGAGCCGAGAAGACGACCTTGTCGCCCTGCTCGAGTTCGTAGGGCGTCTCACCACGAGCCATCCGGGTGAGCATCGCGCGGGGCTCGCCCTGGTGGCCCGTGACGACGGGCAGGTACTCGGACTTGCCCTCGTTCATGATCCGCTTGAACGTGCGGTCGACGGACTTGCGGTGGCCGAACATGCCCAGGTCCTCGGGGAAGTCCACGAAGTCGAGGCGCTCGGCCGTCCCGGAGTACTTCTCCATCGACCGACCCAGGAGGACGGGCTGGCGCCCAATGTCCTTGGCGAACTCGACGAGGGACGTCACGCGGGCGATGTGCGAGGAGAAGGTAGTGGCGACGATGCCGCCGTCGTAGTCCTCCATCGAGTACAGCGCGTCCTTGAGGTGACGCCGTGCGACGGCCTCGGAGGGCGTCCGGCCCTTCTTGTTGGCGTTGGTGCAGTCCTCGATGTAACACAGGACGCCCTCGCCCTCGCGACCGATCTCCCGGAACCGCTTCATGTCGATGGGGTCGCCGATGACGGGCGTGTGGTCCATGCGCTTGTCCAGCCCGTAGACGATCGACCCCTCGGGCGTGTGGAGGACGGGGTTGATGGCGTCGATGATCGAGTGCGTGACGTTGACGAACTCGAGTTCGAGGCCCGCGTCGCCGATCGACATCGTCCCACCGGCCTGCATCTTCACGAGGTCGTTCTCGACGCCGAACTTCTCCTCGCTCTCGATCTGTTGCTTGACCAGTTCGATGGTGAAGGGCGTCGCGACGACGGGAGCGTCGTAGCGGTGGGCGAGCTTCGAGATGGCGCCGATGTGGTCGAGGTGGCCGTGGGTCGGCACGATCGCCTGCACGTCGCCCTCGAGCTCGGACATGACCCGGTCGTCCGGGATCGCGCCCATGTCGATCAGGTCGAGGCTGTGCATCCGCTCGGTCTCGACGTTGTCGTGGATGAGGACCTTCGAGAGGTTCAACCCCATGTCGAAGACGACGACGTCGCTCCCTGCACGCACCGCGGTCATCTGGCGGCCGACCTCCTCGTAGCCGCCGATCGTGGCGATTTCGATTTCCATGGTTGTGGTCCGAGGCGGTCGCCCGGGGGACGACCGGCGCCCGCGAGCACGATCGGCTCCACCGACCGCCCGCAGGGTCCCGACTCCGTCGAGTCGTCCGCCGTCGGGCTGGGAGGGCCGGGGCCCGTCCCCACCGTCCTCCGGCGGAGCGCCGGTCGCCCGCCGTGCCCGGGGCGACCGTTTGCTCGGTTGGCGACGGCTACAGGCGCAAGTGGCTTAAAACGCGTGGATCCCCCGCTCGCCGGCGCGGCGCGAGATACGATCCGCCAGCGGTCGGGGTCCTCGTCGGTACAGCGCCGGGGAGCGCGCCGGTGGTCACAGGTCGACGTCGGTGTCGTACTTGACGTAGTTGCCGAGCCAGCCACCGACCGCTGCCAGGCCGATGAAGTACAGCGCCGCGATCACCAGGACGAGTGCGAATATGACCAGCCCGAAGAAGCCCGCCGCACCCGCCGACGGCGAGGAGAACGCCGCCAGGCCGAACCCCAGACCGATCACCCCACCGACGAACGTCGCCAAGATCACCGACGGCAGGATGCCGACCACGCCGGCGTAGGCACCGACCCGTACGCCGTCCCGCCTCGAGCCGCCCTGGAGGTAGCCGGCGACGGCCCCGCCGACGACCGGGACGAACGGGATCCAGCCCCCGAAGATCATGATCGCTCCGCCGATGAGCGCGTTCACGAGCGTGTTGCCTTCGTCCATACGCGAATGCGTCACCCCGGCGTCGCAAATGCTTTGCCGTGGTCCTCAGTGAAATGGCAGGGACTGGGCCCACCCCAGTGTCCGCTCGCACGCGGCGCTCCCATTGCCGGGGCGACCCGCGATGGAGGGACGAGGACGGAAAGAGGAGTTACCCGAGAGTCGTCCCGGGCTGGTCCCCCGCCAAGAACGCCGGCAGGTCATCCAGCCCGAAGATCGACGCCTGGCCGTCGAGTGCCAGCAGCTCCCGGACCTTCCCGGCCATCCCGCCGCTGACGTCCGTCGCGTCGCTCGCTCCGAGCTCGGTCTCGACAGCGTCGAGGTCCTGGATCCGACCGATCACCTCCTCGTTCTCGTCGAGGACGCCGGAGACGGTCGAGCAGACGCCCACGCGATCGGCAGCCAGGGAGGTCGCGACGCTCGCGACGATCTCGTCGCCGCTGAGGACGGTGACGCCCTCGCCATCGTGGGCGACGCCGTCGCCGTGGAGGACGGGAACGAACCCCTCGCCGAGCAGCGTCGCGACCTGTCCGGTGGGCAACGTGAGCCCGCCGTGGGCGTCGCGGCTCGCCGCCGAGAGCGGGTGGACGGGGACTGCCGGCACCTCGCGCTCGCGGAGCCGGGAGACGACGAAGCCGTTGAGCGTCCGCATCGCGCCGTGGATCGCGAGCACGGCAGCCGGATCGTGGGTCCCCGCTGTCGTCGTGACGTCGTGAGCGGCGGCGTGGTGGTGGCCGAAGCTCCCACCGCCGTGGACGACGACGAGCTCGGCGGAGGCCGGCGCCTCCCCTCCGGGCGGTCGCGGGCCCCCGGCGACGTCCGCGATCGCAGCCGCTGCGGTGTCCAGCGCGGGCCCGTCCAGCGTTTCCGCGCGGTCCTTGTCGGTGATGACGCTGCCGCCGAGCTTGAGGACGGTCGTCACGATGACCGCCTCCGCGCGAGACGGTGGTGGCATGGCGGACACCGCGACCGCCGATCGCTCGAGGTCACTCGCGACGCACCCCTTCCTCGGCGAGCGCCGCCCGGAACGCCTCCTCGCAGCCGGGCGTGTACTCCAGGGCCGTCTCCGTCTCCTCTGTCGGATCCAGGGCGACGACGCAGCCGCCACCGCCGGCACCGGTGAGCTTCGCGCCCATGGCGCCTGCGTCCCGCGCCGCCCAGACCATCGCGTCCAGGGAACGCGAGGAGACCCCCAGCGCCGAGAGGAGGCCGTGGTTCACGTCCATCAGCTCCCCGAGACGCTCGAGGTCGCCCTCGGCCAGCGCGTCTTCGCCGGACCGGACGAGGTCGCCGATCGCGCCGACGGTGTTCGCCGCGAAGTCGTAGCGGTCCCGGAGATCCCGGACGTTCGCGACCAGCCGCCCGGTGTCCCCCGCCGAGCCGTCGTAGCCCACCACGAATGGCAGGTCGGGGGCGGGGATCGTCCGGCAGTCGTCGCCCTCGACGCGGACCGCGCCCCCCATCGTCGAGCAAAAGGTGTCCGCGCGGGAGGCCTGGCCGTCCTGGACCGCGTACTCGACCTGGTAGGCGCGGTCGGCGAGCTCCTCGCGGTCCAGTTCGACGCCCAGCTCGCGGGTCGCGGCGTCGATGGCCGCTGTGACGACCGCCGCGGAGGAGCCGATCCCGGCGCCGAGGGGGATCTCGCTCTCGATGTGGACGTCGAAGCCGGCCGCAGGCGCGTCCGCGGCGTCGCGGGCCTGTGCGACCGCCTCGTCGACGTACCCTGTCGCCGCCTCCAGCAGGTGCTCGGGGACGTCGACGTGCGCGTCGCCCGGCTCCGCGGCGTACTCGATCGTGAAGCCGTCCAGCGTGAGGTCCTGGGAGTCGACCGTCAGGCCGCCGTCGGCACGCTCCTCGACGGTGACCCGCGCCCGGCGTTCGATCGCACAGGGTACCGCCGGCTCGCCGTAGACGACCGCGTGCTCCCCGAAGAGGTAGACCTTGCCCGGGGCGCTCGACGTTGCCATGGGCGACGTTGTGAGGGGAGGGGTATCAGGCTTTGCGAAGGGCGGCCGGGATAGCGGTGCCGAGCGCAGGCGCTCCATGGTTCGATCGACGTCGCGCACGCGACCCGAGGCGTCACGGTCCGCCGCGACCCAATCACTTTCCACCGCTCCGCCCCCACGTCCGTCCATGCCACTCCCGATCGACCCGGCAGCGATCGACCCCGAAGACTACGGCGAGCACCGCATCGAACTCGAGATGTCTCACGAGGAGGCCATCGAGCACGTTCGCGACGTCTGTGAGGACGCCGGCTTCGGCATTCCCGTCGAGTTTTCGCCCTCCGACATGCTCAACGAGAAGGTCGACGCCGACCGCGACCCCTACTACGTCCTGGGCGCGTGCAATCCGGCTGTCGCGGACAAGGCCCTCGACGTCACGAAGTCCATCGGCGGGCTCTTTCCGTGCAACATGATCGTCTGGGAGGCCGAACCCGGCCGCCAGGTCGTCTACCACGTCTCGATCATGAAGATCGCGCGGCTGCTGGGGATGGCACCCGACGACGAGGAATGGCAGGCGATCGTCGACGAGACCGGCGAGTACGTGGCGACTGTCTTCGAGGAGCTGGAGGCGGCCTGAGCCGCCTCGCGATGTAGGGCACAAACGAGCGCCGCCGCTCACCGATTCTCGAGGAACGCTTCCGGAGTGACACCCACCAACTCTCTCGCGAGGAACTCCACGGCGTTGATGACGTAGTGGGCGAGCACGACCAGCAACAGACTGTTCGTCAGCACGAAGGCGGCCCCGAGGACGATCCCGAGGACGCCCGTGACGAGCAGGCCGCCCCGCCCCTGGAGCCCGTGGCCGGCCGCGAACGCCACCGTCGAGGGCACCACGAACAGCCAGGGAGAGAGGCCCGTCGCGGCTGCGGCTGCGCCGATCAGCACTGCCCGGAAGAATAGCTCCTCGAAGACGGCCACGAGCGGCAAGATTGCACCCAGCAGCAAGATCCAGCCGCCGGTGGTCCGGGGAGCCATGGCGGCACGGAGCGCCTCGGAGTGCTCGATCCCCAGCTGCTCGAGCGTGGCGGCCATCGCGGCGTTCGCGCCGGCCAGCAGCCCGCCGAGGACCAGGCCCCCGGCAACCGCGAGAATGCCGGTACTCGCCGACGTGGGGCCGATGCCCAGCGCCACCAGGGGTACGCCAGTCAGGCCGGCCGCGCCCAGCACGAGCAGTCCCAGCCCGCCGTGGGTGACGACGACGTTCAACAGGAGCACGAGCGGCGGGAGATCGGTCAGTTGGCGCTGGTCCCGCGCCGTCTCCGCCGGTGACTGCTCCGCGGTTGACGGTGCGTCGATTCCAGACTGGGAGTCGGTCGGCTGAGCGGCTGCCTGCTCCCCGGTGTCGCGAGGGGGGTCGGGACCCTCCGGGTGTGCAACACCGGGCTCCGGGTCGGCGACACCGGGCTCCGCGTCCGGCCCGTCGAACGCGCCGCTGGTGGCTCTCGCGAGGCCGAGCATCGACAGCAACACCAGCGTCGCGACGGCCCAGAAGGCCGTCCAGTCGGGCACGCTTACTGCGGGCTCGGGGAGCCGCTCCCGACCTGCTTGTCCAGCGCCTGGCCGGTGATCGACTTGAGCCGGTCGACGAGCCCGTCCTTCTCCATCTCGCCGGTCAGCGCCACGTCCAGCACCTCGCTGATGTGCGAGACCGGGATGATCTCGACCATCTCGTCGTACTCGTCTTCGATCATCACGTCCTGCTCGTTGGCCGCGGGGATGACGACGCGATCCATCCCGGCCTTGGCGGCGGCCTCGATCTTGTGCGTGACACCGCCGACGGGGAGGACGTCCCCCCGGACCGACAGCGAGCCGGTCATCGCCAGCGACTGGTCCACCGGCACGTCCTCCAGCGCCGAGATCACCGCCGTCGCGACGGTGATCGACGCGGAGTCGCCGTCGACGCCCTGCTGGCCGGCCTGGACGAACTGGATGTGGACGTCCTTGGCCGACAGCGAGGAGTCGGGGTAGGACGTGTCCTCGTAGCGGTCCTCGTCCCAGTCGGGGACGGCGCCCGAGGAGAGGTCCTCGTCGGAGAACTTCTTGATGATCGCGGAGACGTTCTGGACGGCCTCCTGGGCCATCTCCTTGAGCTGGCCCGTCGCGATCACGCGGCCGGGGCCCTGGGAGGGCGTCACTTCGGCCATGACCGGCAGCACGATCCCGGAGTCCCCGCCCATGACGGCGAGGCCGTTGACGCGGCCGACGACCGAGCCCTCCGAGACCCGCAGCTCGTAGTCCTTCCGGCGCTGGATGTACTCGTCGGCGAGTTGCTGCTCGATCGAGCGCGAGCGCTTCTTCGCTCGCAGCACGTGCTCGCGCGTCACTGCCTCGGCGCTCTCCGAGCGGGCGATGTCGCCGGCGACACGCACGAGGCCGCCGAGGTTGCGCATCTTCAGCGTGAGGTGGTCCTTCCGGCCGGCCCGGCGCTTGGCCTCGAGGATGACCTCCTCGGCGGCTTCGCGCTCGAAGTGGGGCAGTCGGCCGTCCTTCTCGACCTCCTGGGCGATGAAGCGGCCGTATTTCCGGCGCATCTCCGCGGTGTCCTCGATGGTGTCCTCGAAGTACACCTCGTAGCCGTAGCCCTTGATCCGCGAGCGCAGCGCCGGGTGCATGTTCTCCATCGCGTCCATGTTCCCCGCCGCGACCATGATGAAGTCACACGGGACGGGCTCGGTCTGGACCATCGCGCCGGAGGAGCGCTCGCTCTGGCCGGTGATGGCGAATTCGCCCTCCTGGATCGCCGTCATCAGCTTCTGCTGGGTCCGGATGTCCAGGGTGTTCATCTCGTCGACGAACAACACCCCCTTGTTCGCCTTGTGGATCGCCCCCGGTTCGACCCGGTCGTGGCTGGGCGTCTCCATGCCCCCGGACTGGAAGGGGTCGTGGCGGACGTCGCCCAGCAGCGCCCCGGCGTGGGCGCCCGTCGCGTCCTCGAACGGCGCGACCGTCTGGTCGGCGTTGTTGACGATCATGTTGGGGATGTTCGAGTCCGATCCCCGCTGCATGTACCGGAAGAGGAAGTAGACCGCGATCGCCGCGATCAGCCCCAGCAGGATGTTCGTCGGCGTGAGGAGCGTGTAGCCCAGGATCACGGCGACGATGATCAGCATGAGGAACATCCGCATCTGGTTGCGCTTGTTGGCCTCCTCCTTGTGGGCCTCGATGATCTGGTCGCCCTTCCCGGCGGGGACGGTGCGGACCTTGGGCTCGTTGCCGTCGTCGGGGTTGTGATAGACCAGGACGTCCTGGAGGTCCTCCTTGGGGAGGAGCTGGCTCATCGCCTTCGCCAGCATCGACTTCCCGGTCCCGGGCGGCCCGATCATCATCACGTGGCGGCGCTGCTTGGCCGCCTTGATGACGATGTCGCGGGCCTCGTCCTGCCCGATCACCTGGTCGACCAGGCGGTCGGGGATCGGGATGTCGTCGGTGGAGGTGATGTCGAGCCCGCCCAGCAGGTCGTCGTCCTCCTCTGGGTCGAACTCGTCCGCGATCATCTCCTGCTCGACGTCCTTCCCGAGGGACTCCCCGCCGACCTCGGAGCCACGCTCCGCGCCCTCCTCCTGGGGGAAGGACGGCTCCTCCTCTGGCCCCGGCGGGACGTCCGGACCGGATCCGGCGTCCTCGTCGACGGCCGCGTCTGTCGCCGTCGGGTCGACGGCTTCGCCGGGAGATGCGTCGTCGCCGAAGCGCTCCTGCCAGGGCGGCGGGCCGTCGGAGGGCTCACCCTCGGGCTCATCTGTCTCGGCGCCGCCTGTGGCCGTCGCCCGGGGCTCGTCCGATCCAGTCAGGGCCCCCGCTATCGTGCGATCGTCGGCGCTCGCTGCGTCGTCGACGGGTTCGGTGGCGTCGTCGGTCGACTCCGCGGTGGCGGAGGGGTCGTCGCCCGCAGCACCACCGCTGTCAGCGTCCCGGTGCTCGTCTCGTCCCTCCGACTGAGCGTCCTCGTCCGACGGCTCGTGCCCGTCGTCGCCGGCGTCCGAGGGCTCGTCGTCGGGGTCCGTGTCCTTGCTCATAGACGCGTTTGGGTAGTTCGTCGGAAGGTAGCGCGACTGATATACTTTCTCCCCCAGGGCGCCGCCGTCGACCGATCGATTCCGGGGGAGAGCGGCGGTCTACTGGCCGATCGGGCCGCCCGTCCGGTCTCGCCACCCTTATAAATGGCGCGGACACATGGCGATCCATGCACCGGGGATTCTACGTCGGCCGCTTCCAGCCCCTCCACGAGGGCCACGAGAGCGTCCTCCGGGAGATCGCCACCGATTGCGACCACCTCGTGGTCGGGATCGGCAGCGCCGACAAGTCCCACACCGTCGAGAACCCCTTCACGGCGGGCGAGCGCCACGTGATGATCACCCGAACGCTGGCGGACGTCGACGTCGAGGCCGCCGTGATCCCGCTCGTCGACGTCGACCGGAACGCACTCTGGGCGAGCCACGTGCGGAGTCTCTGTCCGCCATTCGACGTGGTCTACTCGAACAACCCGCTGGTCACCCGGCTCTTCGAGGAGGACGGCATGGAGGTGCGGGACCTCCCCATGTTCAACCGCCAGGAGTACGAGGGCACCGGCATCCGGGAACGGATGCGCTCGGGCGACCCCTGGGAGCACCTCGTTCCCGATCCCGTCGTCGACGTGATCGAGACCATCGACGGCGTCGGGCGGCTGCGCCACGTCGCCGCGGACGACCGGGCCCCGACCGACGACGAGGAGTAGCCGACGCCTCCCGATGCTCACCCTCGCCTCCGACTTCGCCTCGCCGTACCCCGCCGCGATGCGGCTCGCGATCCGCCAGCACACCGACGCTGAGATCGTCGACGTCGCACACGACTTCCCGCGACAGGACGTCGGGACCGCGGCCTTCTGGCTCCGGGAGGTGCTCGCGTACTCCCCGCCGGCAGTCCACTGTGCGGTCGTCGACCCGACGGTCGGTTCCGAGCGGGCTGCGATCGCGTTCCGGGTCGGGGAGCACGCACTGGTGGCGCCGGACAACGGACTGGTCCGCCCAGCGGCGAGACGACTGGCGGCGGGGACCGCCAGGGCCGGTGCATGCCTCCCCGGCACGGAGTCCGGGGCCGGCGCCGTCGACGGACCAGAGGAGCGCCACGAGGTCGAGGCCTTCGCGATTCGCGTCGAGGATCCGCCGAGCGCGACCTTCCACGGCCGGGACGTCTTCGCACCCGCAGCCGCCCGGATCCACGAGGTCGGCGTCGACGCCATGGACGACGTCGCCTTCCTCGAGCCGACGACGCCCGAGGTCGACCTGCAGTTCCCGGATCCGGAGGTGTACGACGACGGGGCCGAGGGCGAAGTCCTGGTCGTCGACGGCTTCGGCACCGCGATCACGAACGTCCCGGACCACGTTCTTGTGGATCGGGAGGCAGTCACTGTCGCTGGCGAGCGCTGGCCGGTGGGCGACCACTACGCGGCCGTCGAACCGGGCGAAGGCCTGGTTACGGTCGGGAGCCACGGGAACGTCGAGCTAGCCGTGAATCAGGGCCGAGGCGCCGACCGGTTCGACGTCGAGCAGGGCGACGCCGTCGATCTCCGCTGGGAGTAAGTCGGCCGGAAGGAGGCGTGGAGGCGAAGTTGGAGGCCAGACCGCTCAGGAGTGCGTGCGACCGCGCTCGTCGCTGTTACCGAAGAGCTCCCTCCCGAGCAACGCGAGCGCGAACGCCACCGGGAAGAGGAAGAGTGCAGCGACGGCACCGAAGGTCAGTGCGCCGACGCTCTCGTCTCCGCCGCCGGTGGCGACGTCGCCGCCACCGCCCTGGCCTCCGCCGTCGCCACCGCTTCCGCCCGCTCCGTCGCTTCCATCCGTTCCGTCGCCGCCGCTCCCGCCGGAGCCGTCGCCACCACCCTCGCCGACGACGATCGCCCCGAGCATGCCGACGCTCTCGTGTGGGACGCAGATGTATGTGTAGGTCCCCTCGGACTCGAAGGTGTGCTCGAAGGTGGTGCCCGCCTCGCCCACCGTCTCGCCGGAGTCGAAGCTCCCGTCGTTCGCGACGACGTTGTGCCTGCCGCCCTCGCCGGTCCACTCCCAGGTGACCGTCGTGCCCGGCGAGACGCGGACGCCCGCCGGTCCGAAGGCGAGGCCGTTCTGGCCGGCGCCGACGTCGACCGTCACCGCGTCCTCCCCGGTGCGGTCGACGATCCCGTCGTAGTTGTTCGCGTCCGAGAGGTACGACTCGGCATCTGTGTCGTCGCCCTGGGCGAGGACGCCCGGTGCCGCCGCGGCCGCAGCGGCGCCCGCCGAGGCGGCGAGCAGCGACCGGCGACCCATCGTCGGCTCGGCTGCTGTCATGGTAGCTCGTGGTTCAGCGGGGACGGTTGAAAAAGGGACGGTGATTACCGCGGGTGTGGAACCGACGCGATCGGGGCCACGGCGACGGGACGGTCGGGGGTCGCGATCGCCTGCGGCGACCCACACCGCTCCACGCTACGGACCACACCGCAACGCACCGCTCGGCTACCGTGGATTAGCTCGTGTCTCGTGATCGCCTTCGGCGAACCACACCGCACCACGGTACGCACCACACCGCACCACACCGCTTCCGCTACCGCGGATCCGATCGTGACTTGTGATCGCCTTCGGCGAACCACACCGCACCACACCGCTTCCGCTACCGCGGATCCGATCGTGACTTGTGATCGCCTGCGGCGATCACTCAGCCGAGATCACGTCGTCGATGCGGACGATCATCGTCGCTGCCTCGGTCGCGCTCTCGATGGCCTCGTGCTTCACGTCGGCGGGGTCGAGAACGCCGTGCTCGACGGGGTCGCCGACTTCGGCCTCGCGCTCGGCCGTGATCAGCCCCGCACGGCCCTCGGTCTCGTGGCGGGCCCGCAGGTCGACGAGCGCGTCGATCGGGTCCGCGCCGGCGTTCTCTGCGAGCGTTCGGGGGATCGCGTCGACGGCGTCGGCGAAGGCGTCGACGGCGAGTTGCTTGCGGCCCTCGACGGCGGCGGACTCCTCCCGGACGCGGTCGGCGATCGCGATCTCCGCGGCACCGGCGCCGGGGACGACCTCGCCGGATTCCGCGGCGGCGGTCACGACGTCCAGCGCGTCGTTGACGGCGCGCTCGACCTCGTCGACGACGTGCTCGGTGCCGCCGCGGCAGAAGATGGTGACGGCCTTCGCGGCAGCGCCGCCCTCGACGAAGGCGATCTGGTCGTCGTCGTAGGTCTCGGTGCGGACGCCCTCGACGTGGCCGAGGTCGCCCTCCTCGAGGTCGTCGATGTCGCCGACGCGGGTCGCGCCCGTGGCGTTGGCGACCGCGGTCGCGTCGGAGTCACCGAGGCTCTCGAAGGCGAGGATGCCGGCTCGACCGAGCTGGGCGGCGACGCGGTCGTCGATGTCTTCCGTCGTGAACACGACGTCGACGCCGGCGTCCTGCAGCGTCTCGACGTGGCGCCGGAGTTCGTCCTCCTCGGCCTCCATCGCGGCGGTGAGCTGGTCGACGCTCTCGACGGAGTACTCCGCGTCGACGTCGCCGCTGCGGACGCCGAGTTCGACGTCGAGCACGGCGACGCTGGCGTCCTCGACGCTGGCGGGCATCGCCGCGTTCGCGGCCTCCTCGTCGAGGACGATCCCCTCGACGAGCTCCGTCGCGGCGGAGGAGGCGCCCGCCTGCGTGTGGACGGTGATGTTCTCGCGGGCGACGTCGTTGCCCTCACGGACCTGCGTGACCGCCCGGACGACGACGTCGGCCAGCGACTCGGCGGTGACGCCGCCGGTGCCCTTGCCGGTCATCGAGGACTCTGCGACGGTGCGGAGGACGTCCTCGTCGACGGCAGCGTCGAGCGCCAGGTCGTCGATCGCCTCGGCGGCGATCTCTGCGGCCTGGTGGTAGCCCTCGACGATCGTCGTCGGGTGGACGTCGTCCTCGAAGAGGTCCTCGGCCTGGGCGAGCAGCCGGCCCGTAATGATCGCGGCCGTGGTCGTCCCGTCGCCGATCTCCTCCTGCTGGGTCTGGGCGACCTCGACGATCATGTCGGCCGCCGGGTGCTCGATGTCCATCTCGTCGAGGATCGTCGCGCCGTCGTTCGTGATGACGACGTTCTCGTTCTCGACGAGCATCTTGTCCATCCCGCGGGGGCCCAGTGTCGTCCGGACGGCCTCCGCGATGGCCTTGCCCGCGGAGATGTTTGCCTGCCGGGCGTCCCGGCCACTCGTTCGGGAGCTGTCCTCGCTGAGCACGAAGAGCGGCTGTCCGCCCATGCGTGGCTGCTGTGATTCGGACATTGTGAGTCGGTTAGAGTGTACTTAGCAATTCTATATAAAGGTGTCGCGTTCGAACGCAGGATCGGGGACGGCGCGGCGCCGGACCGGGTCGCTCTCCCGAGTACAAGTATGGTATACCCACACACCACGTGGTCGGATAGCCGGCGAGGACTTCGACCAGCGAACGAGCGCGGGGGTAGAGTTGGGCGGTTCGTCGCTGATCTGCGTGCGGGATCGGATCCGACGCGTCGTTCGTTCCCACGGCTCGACCGAGCCGGGCACTGGGATTATGTATGGGGACGCGGTACGGGAACCCGATGCTGGAGCTGGAGCACGGCTTTCGCGCGGTCGACGTCCACGCCCGCCTCTCCGTCGACGAGGACGTCGCCGCGCGCGGGCGCATGATCTCCCCCGACAGCCTCGAGCGGGAGATGCGCCAGGCCGGCGTGGTCCGCGCCGTCGTCGTCCCCGAGGAGAACCCCGAGAGCAGCTACCTGCAGTACAACAACGCCGTCGCGCGGCTGAGCGTCGAGCGCCCCTTCGTGGCGTTCGCCCGCCTCAGCGGCCCGCGGTCGGTCTCGGACTCCACGACCGATCGCATCCGCGACGCCGTCGCCCGGCGGGACGACCACCACACCGATCCCGAGGAGATCGAGCAGTACGCCTACGACGACCGCTTCCACGGGTTCGTGATGGACGCGGCCCGCGACGGCCTGCCCGACGCCGAGACCCTCGACGCGCTCGAGGAGGTCGGCCTCCCCGTCCTCGTCCCCGGCGGCGAAGCGTTCCCGCCGGCGCGCCTCGCCGAGACCGTCCTCGAGCGGTCGTTCCCGACGATCGTCGGCCACTTCGGCGGGCACCCGCTGAACCGGGAGCTGATGGGCGAGGCAATCGATCTCCTCCGCGAATTCGACGACTACTACCTCGAGACGAGCCTCGTCCGCTACCGGGAGCCCCTCGAGCGGGCGCTCCTGGAGCACCCCGATCGCGTCCTCTTCGGGAGCGGCGCGCCGGCGAACCACCCGAACGTGGCGGTGATGGAGCTGCTGACGCTCGACGTCTCCGAGGACAAACTCAGCCGGGCCTTCGACCGGAACCCCAGCCGGGTGATCGAGGCGCTGGCGCCCCGGGAGGAGGGGACGCCGGTCGGGTAGCGCTTCGCCACGTCGCTGCACGGGAGAGAGACGCACACGCTGGTAAGACCCTTCTCGCCGGCGGTACGACCGAGACGCATGCCCCAGATCCGGGAGCTCACGCAAGAGGACGCACCGGCACTGACGGCACTCTACGGCGACTACGAGTGGTGGGCCGATCGGGCGGTCGAGGACGTCCGCCAGGCACTCCTCGCGACGGAGGTCGCCCTCGGGATCGAGGCCGAATCCGCGCCGGGGCGAGCGACCCAGGCGAGCACCGGGGACGAGGCGGGGGACGACGACCGGCTGCTCGCGGCGGCCCGAGTCCTCACCGACTTCACCTACTACGCGACGGTCTTCGACGTCATCGTCGCCGCCGACCGCCGCGGCGAGGGGCTCGGCCGGCAGCTGCTGACGGCTGTCCTGGACCACCCCGACCTGCAGGAGCTACCGGGGCTGTCATTGTTGTGTCGCCGCGGGCTCGTCCCCTACTACGAATCCGTGGGCTTCGAGCTGCACGACGAGCCCGTCGACGTCCCCGAGGGCGGTACCGGGGAGCTGGTGCGGATGCGATACGTGCGGGAGGAGTGATCGGGCCGCTTCAGACACGGGACAGCGACCGACCGCCGGTCAGCGCCAGTCGTAGCGCTGGACGATCCGGTCGGTCCGGGCGGAGATCCCGTTGGGGTTCCGGCGGCGGCTCCGGTCGCGCCTGCGCGCCAGGAGTCCGTCCTTGGCGCCAATGGAGAGGCCCGCCACCGCGTCGCGACCGTGGCCGAACCAGCTCGTGAAGTTCCCCTCCCCGCGGGCGACGTCCCGGGCGGTGCCGAGGGCGTCGGTGCCGGCGTCCCACAGCGAGTGGGCGACGACGGTGGGACGGGGCCCGTAGTTCTTGACGAGCTGGTAGGCCAGTGACTGATAGCGGACTCGACGGTCGGACTCGTGACCGCCGCCGTCGGCGCCGAGCTGGCTGTTGACCGCCAGCTCCGGGCGCCAGTCGACGTCGAATCCGAGTCCGGCCAGCCGGTGGGAGAGGTCCCGTGAGCCGCCGACCTCGAGGTACTCGTCGAACCCGTCCAGCGCCTCGACGGCGGCCCGCGAGAGGACGACGTTCTCGCCGTTGCAGACGGTGACGTGCCGGCGGGCGACCGTCGTCGAGGGGTCGGTCTCCTCCTCGAGCGTCGTCCGCGTCGGCCCGGTGACGACGTCGGTGCCCGCCGCGATCCCCGCCTCGAGGGCCTCCCGCCACCCCTCGTCGACCACCCGATCGAACCGCAAGACGGCGATCCACTCCCCGGTGGCGGCCTCGAGCCCGGCGTTCCGGGCGGCGTTCACGTTGCGGTCGGCGACCTCGACGAGTGCGTCGACGTCGTCCCGATCCCCGACCATCCCCGTGGTGCCGTCGGCGGACGGGCCGTTGGCCACGACGACCTCCGCATCCGGCACGTGCGCCGCGAGGGCGTCCAGACAGCCCCCGAGCTGGTCCCGCCCGTTGAGGGTGGGAACCACTACGGAGAGCTCCATACTGCTCGAAAATCTATCGGCCCGAGGCATAAGCGCTTGGAATCGGCCAGCGACGGAACGAGCGACGTTCGTTCCGTCGCTACTGTTCCTACAATCTACGAGCGGCCCCGGCATCGCCACGCCTCCCGGGGACGCGGATCGCGTCCAGGAACAGCCGGAAACCTCCAGACGGCGTCGGGATACGTCCCGTCGACCGCCCGCCCGTTCCCGATCGCCCTGCAGACGGCCAGCGTCAGGTGCAGCCATCGACTGACCCCTCGCGTAGGGTGGCGAGGCCCTCGGTTCCCCGGACACCTTTGACAGACGCTACCGAAGGCACGCACATGATCACCAGCGACCGGATGGCTGCCGTCGACGCCAACGCGGGAGCCCTGGGCGTTCCCCCGAAGCAGCTCATGGAGTCCGCCGGCAACGCCGTCGCGAGAGCAGTCCGCGAGCGGACGGAGGCCGGTGACGTCGTGACGATCGTCGCCGGTCGCGGGAACAACGGCGGCGACGCGTTCGTCGCCGCTCGCTTCCTCGAGGACCGCGACGTCGCGACGCTGTTGCTCGGACGAGCCGAGACGATCACGACCGACATCGCGCGGGAGAACTGGGAGGCGTTGGGCTCGGCCGACCACGACGCGAGGGAGGTCCGTGACTCAAGTCACCTCGCAGACGGCCCCGCCAGCCAGCGGATCGCGGACGCGGACCTCGTCGTCGACGCCATGCTGGGCACCGGCGTCACCGGCGCGTTGCGGGAGCCGATGGCGAGCGCAGCCGCCCGTATCAACGGAACCGACGCGACGGTCGTGAGCGTCGACGTCCCCTCCGGCGTCGACGCGGACTCGGGCGAGGCACCCGGCGCGGCGGTCGCGGCCGACCACGTCGTCACGTTCCACGACGAGAAGCCCGGCCTCGGTGGGCTGGACGCGACCATCGAGGTCGCGGACATCGGCATCCCCGACGCTGCGGAACTGTTCGTCGAGCAGGGCGACCTCCTGCACCTCGATCGGGCACCGGACAGCCACAAGGGCGACCACGGGCACGTGCTCGTGATCGGGGGCGGACCGTACACAGGAGCCCCAGCGCTCGCCGCACAGGCGGCGCTTCGCGGGGGTGCCGACCTCGTCACCGTCGCCTGCCCGGAGTCCGTGGCGGACGAGGTCCAGAGCTACTCGGAGGGGATCATCACGACGCCGCTCCCGGGCGATCGGATCCTGCCCGGACACGTCGACCGCCTCCGCGAACTGGCCCAGGAGCGCACGGCGACGGTGCTCGGCCCCGGGTTCGGTCGCGAGGACCGCAGCCTCGACGCCGCCAACCGGTTCCTCGCGGAATTCGAAGGGACGATCGTCGTCGACGCCGACCCGCTGCGGGTCGTCCCGGACGTCGAGACCGATGCCACGCTGCTGTGTACGCCACACCGCGGCGAACTCGCCGCGATGGGCGGGGAGGACGCCGACGATTGGCGCGAGCGTTCGGCGGCGGTCGAGGCCTTCGCCGCCGACCTCGGCGCGACACTCGTCGTGAAAGGCCCGCACGACGTGATCAGCGACGGCGAGACGACGCGCGTGAATCGGACCGGGAACCCGGGCATGACCGCCGGCGGGACGGGCGACGTCCTCGCCGGCCTCTGCGGGGCACTCGCGGCGAGCCACCCCCCGGTCCGGGCCGGCTCGATCGCCGCCTTCGTCAACGGCCGGGCCGGGGACGCGGTCGTCGACGCTCGGGGCTACGGCCTCGTCGCCACGGACCTCCTCGACGCGATCCCGCCGGCGATGTGGGGTGGCGGCGATGCCTGAGGACGGCGACGGCGCGGAGCTGACGCATACCGACGAGTCGGGAGCGGTCGACATGGTCGACGTCGGCGACAAGCCCGACACCGCCCGACGTGCAGTGGCGCGGGGGCGGATCCACCTCCAGCCCGGGACTGTCGAGGCGATCCGAGAGAACGAGATCGAGAAGGGCGACGTGCTCGCGACGGCCAGGATCGGCGCTGTCGACGCGGTCAAGCACACCTGGGAGGCGATTCCGCTGTGCCACCAGATCCCGATCAGGAACGTCGAGACGGCGTTCGACCTCGATACAGCCGGAATCGACGACGGTACCGGCGCCGACGCGGCCGAGAGCGACCGTGCAGCAGTCGAACTGACCGTCGCCGTCGAGACCACTGGGAAGACCGGCTGCGAAATGGAAGCCCTCCAGGGCGTAACGACGGGGCTGAACGTGGTCTGGGACATGGTCAAGGCCACAGAGAAGGACGACGACGGGGGTTACCCGGCGACCAGCATCGAGGGGGTCGAAGTCCTCGAGAAGACGAAGCGACCCCTGGAGTGACCCCGACGGCCCGCCCTCACTCGACGCTCCCGGCAGCATCCTCCGGCACGAACCGCGAGGCAGCGAACCCGACGACGGCGGCGATCGCCGCCGGAATGCCCATGATCACGAGGAGGACGACGAAAGCCTGGAGCCGGCCGACCAAACCGCCGCTCACGGACACGACCGGACTCACCGCGATAAACGGAACGAGCAGCAGGACGATCGCGACGGCGTAGGCGCCGTGTGCGAGCGCTCCCTGGACGGTCCGTCGGCGGACGAGGTATGCGGTCGCTCCCAGCCACGTGACGAATCCGAACAGCAGGCCGAGCCCGCTGCCTGTTACGACGGTCAGCACGAACGTCCCGAGGAATCCGACGAAGATGCCAGCGAGGATCCCGACGACGACCGTCAGCGTGTTGTCGACGATCCCGTCGGGGTCAAGGAGCTCCTCGTCGCCAGTGGAGGACTCCGGTGCCGGCTCGCTGGTGCCAGTAGCGCCACCGGTCGCGGAAGTGGGTTCGTCCCACGCACCGTCCTGATCGGCGTCCGCTGCCTCCAGTTCGTCGGTGAGGTCCGCCGAGCAGTGCATGCAGTAGGTCGCCGTCATCCCGATCGGCTCACCGCACTCGGGACAGCGCGGGTCCTCGTCGGCGCCGCTCACGTCGGCGGCACCTCCAGTGTCTGCCGATCGTCGGCGTCCTTCACGGCGATCCCGGCATGGTGGTCGGGCGCCAGACTCTTCCCTATTTGGGCGGCCGGGCGGCGAAGCCCCCGGAGGTTCAGACCGGCCGCCATCGGAGGAGCCCCCACGTCGATACGAGCCATCCGAACGTTCCCAGGAGCAGCGAGAGGAGGCCCCCGGCCGCGACGGAGGCGAGGACCGCCACCCCGGCACCCACGAGCACGCCGGCAGCCAGCGATCCGAGCGTCCAGAGCAGGTCCCGGGTGAACCCCGGCTCGTAGAGGTGCCCGCCGTCCATGCCGCTCGGGGAGGTAGTCATCTCCTCCGGCAGGTCCTCGAGGTCCTCGTGGTCGGCCTCCTCGACGTCGGTCGCCTCCGGCTCGGCGTCCTGGGCGTCGAAGGCTCCGCCGTCCACCGACTCGGAGCTGACAGCAACGCTGGCGTCCGCCTCGGACTGGGACGCCCGGTACTCCGTCAGGTCGGCCGAGCAATGCAGGCAGTACGTCGAGGTCTGCCCGATCGGACCGCCACACTCCGGGCAGACGAGGTCCTCCTCACTCACGCGTGCCACCGTCCGGAGCCGAGCGGTTCGTTTCGGGCACAGGTGATCGTACAGTAGCCACCGATTCCGGCGTCCCATTTCACTGTTTGGGAGCGGTGCCGAGACGAGGGATCTGTTCGGTCGCTCCGCGGGCGGAGCCGGCGGCGAGCGCCCGCGGATTCGTTCAGCTGCCGCCGTCGTGGAATCGGACGGGTGGTTTACCTTCCCGCTGGTCCCTGGTAGGACTAGATGACGACCGATGCGAACGCCCCTGACGGCACCCGGATGCGGTGGTCACAGTGAAGGCGTCGATCTGGGCGCACCCGTGGGACCTGATCGACGAGGGACCGGCCGCAGTCGCCGACAGGCTCGCCGACCTGGGCATCACGACCGTCAACCTCGCGACCGCGATGCACTCCGTCCAGACGCTCAACCCGCACAACCCCGAGCGCAAGACCTTCTTCGCCGACGCCAGCGTCTACTTCCAGCCAGAGGGCGGGCGCTACGACGCGATCACGCCCGACGTCAACGAGACGATGGGCGAGGCCGACTGGTGTCGGGAGATCGCCGACGCGTTCGCGGACACGCCAATCTCGCTGCACTCCTGGACCGTGCCCTTTCACAGCTCTCGGCAGGGGCAACGCCACCCGGATGCGACGATCCGGTCGCCCTTCGGTGACTCGCTCGTCTGGGGGCTGTGTCCCTCGAACCCAAACGTCCAGGAGTACGGTCGAGCGCTCGTGGACGACGTCGCGAACGGACGGGGGTTCGACGGCGTCGAGATGGAGCTGGCGGACTACCAGTACGGCACCGGCTACGGCTGGCACCACCAGGAGTTCTTCACGGAACTGGGCCGACTCGGCGAGTTCCTCTTCGGCCTGTGCTTCTGCGAGCACTGCCGGGCGAACGCCGCCGACGCGGGTGTCGACGTCGAGCGGGCGCGAGCCGCTGCGAAGGCGGGGCTGGAGGCCTGCTTCGAGGGCGACCTCGCTACTGACACCGACGTCGGGGGCTGGTTGGTCGAGCACCCTGCAGTGGCTGCCTACGCGGAGGTCCGGCGGGAGACGCTCACCGCTCTATTCGAGGAGTTCGCAGACGAGATCGCGCCCCACCCGTTCACCTACTACCTGAAGATGGGCGGCCTCGGCGACGACCGGATGGGCGTCGAGCACTCCTGGAAGCACGGCCTGGATCTCGACGCACTCTCCGGGATCCTCGACGACGCGACCGTCCTGGCCTACCACGAGGATCCCACCGTCGTTCGGGACGACGTCCGGACGACGCAGACGCTCCTGGACGTGCCGGTGACAGCCGGGATCCTCGCGGGGCATCCGATGATCCACTCCAAAGCGCGGCTCGTCTCGCAGGTCGAGGCGGCCGCGGACGCCGGCGCCGAGGAGGTGTCGTTCTACGCCTACGGGCACCTGCCCGAGCGGAACCTGGAGTGGATCGGGGAGGCGCTGGCAACGGTGGAGTAACGCGGCTGGCGGCGCGACCGGCAGTCACTCCTCGACGATCCGGCTGGTCCCCGGCGGCAGGAAGTGCTGGATCAGGTCCGGGCTCGCGACCTTCCGCACGAAGCTCGTGTCCGCGAAGCGCTCGCGGAACTCGCGGTAGATCCGCTTGCCGACGTCGCCCTGGGCGAACTTCCCGGGCTCGACGCCGATCGTCGTCACCGCACGGTCGGCGATGGCCTCCGGCGGGCCGCCGATGACCTGGGTCTCGGGCTCGCACTGGATGCCGACGGCACAGCCGACCTCGACGTCGTCGTAGTACGTTCGGTCGCCGCGGATCGCGAAGCCACCCTTCTCGAGGTACTCGCCGCTCTCGGGCGTCTTCGAGACCTGGTCGGGGTCGACGGCGTAGACGTCGCCGGCGAACTTCCCCTCCTTCCAGACCGAACTGTACGTGACCGCGAAGCGCGCGGCCTCGCGCTCGGCGGCCTCCGGGATCTCCACGCCCTTCCCGGACTCGCTGGGGTCGGCGGCCTTGAGGATCGTCACCGGGCCGCCGTGGGCCTGGGCGTGGAGGAAGCGGTCGCCGGTCTCGAGGTACTTCTCGACGAGTTCCTCGTTCTGATCGGCGTCGCGGCCGCCGACGACGAGGAAGCCCTGGGAGGTGCGGACCCACCGGAAGCGGTCGTACCAGTGGTCTTTGCTGCGGACGGGGACCGAGAGCATGTCGAGCCACTCCTGGTCCGATCGGCCGGCCTCGCCGTCCTCGTCGGCCGCGTCGTCGGCGTCGTCGGGCGCCTCCTCGTCGGCCTCGGCCTGCCGCGCCTCCCACTCCTCGCGTTGGGCCTCGATGTCCGCGAGCCGCTCTCGGGTGTCCGCGATCGCCTCCTCGGCGCCCGCTTTCTTCTCCTCGATCGCCTTGGCCTCGGTGTACAGCCGGTCGGCGTTGTGCTCGACGCCCTCCGCCGGGTCGAGCCACGCGGTCGCTTCGCCGTCCTCGACCGCGAGTTCGACCTGGATCCGGCCCGCCTGGGGATCGACCTCCGTGACGATCTCCGCCGCCTCGATGCCCTGCTCGGCGCCCTCCTCCAGGCGCTGCTCGACCTCGTCCCACCCGTGCTCGGCCTCGCGGGCCTCTCGGACGGTCGCGAGCAGGTCGTCGACGACGTCGTAGTGCGCGTAGATCGACTCCGCGGCCGACCGGAGGGCCTGTGCCTCCTGCTCGAACCCCGCGATGGCCTCCTCCTGCTGGGCGATGATCCGCTGCTGGGTCTCGATCTGCTCCTCGAAGTCCGGGCGGTCGGGCTCGCCCGCCGCCTCGCCGCCGCTGTCGGACTCGGCGCGCTCGAGTTCGTAGAAGTAGGCGTCCACGGCGCCGTTGAACGTGTCGTGGGGCTCGGTGGGCAGGGCTTCGTGGTCGGCGAGGGGCACCGGCGTGACGTCGATCGGTCGGCCGCGCTCGGGGCGGGACTGCTGGTCCTCGGCCGCGCCGCTGCCCGGCGGGTCGGTCGCGTCCGCCTCGTCCGCCGCCTCGTAGTAGACGCGGGGGTCGAGATCCGCCGAGTCCATGGCGACCGCGAGCCAGGTCAGCGCCTCGAAGAGGTCGTCGTAGGTCGACTCGTCGGCCTCGGTGATCGGCAGCTCCTTCTCGACGCCCGCGCGGGCACACAGCTCCTCGGCGTACTCGCCGCCGAGGTCGAGTTGCGTCGCCATCGTCCGGACGACGTCGGTGTCAGAGGCGTCCATGTGCTCGCCGAAAGCCTCCCGGGAGAGGGCGAGTGGGTCGACGCGCGCCTCGGGATACTCGTACTGGGCGCCGGGCGCGACCGTCCGGGAGTGCAGCCTGACCGTCCGGAGCGAGTCGACGACGCTGGCGTTCTCGTCGAGCACGGCGACGTTGCCGTCGCCGAACAGCTCCGCGACGATTGTGGTGTTCGCGTCGTCGCGCTCGAACTCGAGGCGGACGATCCGGTCGAAGCCGTGTTGCTCCGCGCCCGCGAACGTCGCGCCCTGCATGCGGTTGCGGATCATCTTCGCGAAGTTCGGCGGCCGCTCGGGCGCGTCGGGGACGCGGTCGGGGTCGGCGACGTGCAGGCGCTTGCGCTCGCCGACCTCGACGAGCAGCTCCACGCGGCCGCGGTCGTGGTGTCGTAGCCGCAAGCGGAGCAGGTCGTCGGGGTAGAGGTAGGCCTTGTCGAGGAAGGCGCCCTCGTAGGCGCCGAGCTCGCCGACGATCGCGCCGATGTCGACGCTGGCCAGCTCCCGCTTGGGCTCCATGGATAGGTGGTTCCGTCGGCGGCTGAAAGGCGTGTCGTTACGGCGGTTGAGGCAAGCAGAGTTGAGGAATTCACTCGGCCGGCCCGCGACCGCAGCCGCCCACGGAAGCCCCCTCCCGCTCGACCGTCCACGGCTCGCTGCGCGCTTCCATCGCTCACACCGGAAGACTCGCTACGCTCGTCTTCCGAGCCCTGCCTCGCTTCGCTCGGCAGGACTCCGTTCGCTCAGTCCAGTGCTTGCGTCGCCGGGGACGGATCGAGCGGTCGGCCACTTCCGGAGTCCACCCAAACGTGTCGACGGTCCAATCGCACGAATCCCGGTGATGTGCGGCGGCGCGCGCTCCGCTCCGGCTCATCGGAGTCTTCGCGAGCGCACGCGAGCGAATGCTCGGGAGACGAGCGAAGCGAGTCTCTCGGCGCGAGTCGTTCGGCGAGCGAAAGCGAACCGCGAGCATGAGGCACGCCGAGCAATCGGGGGCTTTCGGAAGCGTACTGGAGGTGCGTGGAGCAGTCGGTGATCTCACTCGTACGCCGCGATGCCCGTCAGCTCCTCGCCCAGAATCAGCGTGTGGATGTCGTCGGTCCCCTCGTAGGTGTAGACGGTCTCCATGTTCGCGGCGTGGCGCATCGGCGGATAATCCGTCGTGATTCCGTTCGCGCCGAGCATCTCCCGCGCGATCCGCGACTGCTCGCGGGCCACCCGAACGTTGTGCCGCTTTGCCATCGAGACGTGCTGTGGCCGCAGATCGCCGCGCTCCTTCAGCTCCGCGAGCCGGTAGGCCAGCTGCTGGGCGGTCGTGCACTGCGTCGCCATCTCCGCGAGCTTCGATTGCTGGAGCTGGAAGCGGGCGATCGGCCCGCCGAACTGCTCGCGGTCGCCGGCGTACTCGCGGGCGGTCTCGAAGCAGTCCCGCGTCGCCCCGACCGCGCCCCAGGCGATGCCGTAGCGGGCCTGCGTGAGACAGGAGAGTGGGCCCTTCATCCCCGAGACCTCCGGCAGCACCGCGCTCTCGGGCACCCGGACGTCCGAGAGCGAGAGCTCCCCGGTCGCCGAGGCGCGCATCGAGAGCTTGCCGGTCTGCTCGCTCGCCGTCAGCCCGGCCCGATCCGTCTCGACGAGGAACCCGCGGACGTCGCCGGCGTGCTGGTCGTCGCTGTCGGCATCGATGCGCGCCCAGACGAGTGCGACGTCGGCGATCGGGGCGTTCGTGATCCAGGTCTTCGTCCCCGAGAGGAGATAGCCGTCGCCGGCCTCCTCGGGTGTCGCCGTCGTCGCCATCGCCGAGGGGTTCGAGCCGTGCTCGGGCTCGGTCAGGCCGAAGCAGCCGACGGCGTCGCCGCTCGCGAGATCGGGGAGCCAGCGCTCGCGCTGTGCCGCCGAGCCGTACTGCGCGATGGGCCACATGACCAGCGCGCCCTGGACGCTCGCCATCGAGCGGATCCCGGAGTCGCCGGCCTCGAGTTCCTGCATGAGGAGGCCGTAGGCGCGCTCGCCGACGCCGGGAAGCTCCCCGACGTCGAGGTTCGGCGCGAAGAAATCGAGGTCGCCCATCTCCTCCACGAGGTGCTCGGGAAACTCCCCTGCCTCGTACCAGTCGCCGACGTCGGGACGGACCCGGTCGTCGACGAACTCGCGGGCGGTGTCGCGGATGAGCCGCTCCTCGTCGGTGAGGTCGGCCTCGAGATCGAGGAAGTCGAGCATGGGGCCACCCAGGGGCCGTCGGGAGAAAAAGGTACGTCGCGGGAGGTATGGTGCTGTCGCCGCGTCGCCGCTCAGGTCACGGCCCCGCCGATCGCCGAGGAGATCCGGGCCTCGATGACGGCGGCGAGCGCCAGGAGCACAGCTACCGTCGCCAGGGCCAGGAGCGTCTCGAGTACGAGCCTGGGGCCCGTCGTGTCGGGGCCGTTCGAGCTTGCGACGAGCCAGCCGACGTGGCACCACCGGAACGAGACCGCCCCTGCCAGGACGAGCGCCAGCAACTCGAAGACGCCGTGGGGGAGGACCATCGCGATCGTCGCCGCGGGACCGTACGCGCCGGCGAACTCCACCACGCCGGACCCGAACAGAAAGCCGTTGGCGAGGAGGAGGTACCCCGTCGGCAGGCCAAAGAGGAGCGCGCCGAGCACGAGCAACGCACCCACCCGAGCGTTGTGGAGGAAGAGCCCGAGGGCGTCGAGACCGGCGTACGGATTCCCGTCGGCCGCGACCGGCAGGAGTGGGGAGTCGCGCTCGCTCCCGACGGCCGCACCGACCCCCGCGCTCCAGACGAACAGCGTCCCGGCGGCGAGGAGATATGGCGCCCAGTGCCGACAGACGGCCACGACAGCGCGTCTGCGGGGGGAAGTCCGGTCAGTTCCGGGCATCGATCGGTGGAATTTTGTAGAGCGGGGTCAAATACCTTGGCCGTGCAGACCCTGGGCCAGTCGGTGATCGCGTTCGGCGCGCTCGCGTTCCTCGTCCTCGTCATGTTCCTGCTGAGCCCGATCTTCGGGATCATCAGCCTCGCGTTCGCGATCCCGATGGCTGGACTGCTCTGGCGGCTGTGAGGGGCGGGACCGGTCGACGGAGCCACCCCCCGGCGAAACCGACTTGCCCGTGGCCCGGCTCTCCTCGAAGGATGCCCGACGACCTCGATGCCTCCCTCGGCGCCGATGAGTACGACGACCTCGTCGACGCGCTCGCCGAGCGGGCTGCGACGGCGCCGGCCGACCGCTCGCCTGCGGACGGAGCCTGGGACGCGGCCACAGAGGTCGTCCCCTCGCTCACCGAGCCCGTCTGCGAGCGGATCCTCGCACACGCCGACAGCGACCCCGACGCCGTCCTCGTCGCGCAGGTGACGGAGGAGCGGGGCTCCGACGACGCCGAGCGGCGGCGCGCGGAGGCCCTGACGGCGCTGGTCGGCGACGTGGTGGCCCGCCTGGAGTCGGTCGAGGACGACGCGGAGACGACATAGACCGGTAGATCCCCTCGACGGCCGAGCCCACCGGACGAGCGGCCACCCCCGAGCACAAAGCCCTTCCCGGCATCCCGAATACTGCCGTCCGATGGGAGTGCCCCGCTCGGATCGGCCGCTGTTCGTCGGGTTCCGCCCGGGTGCGTGGATCCTCCTGCTCGCGCCGGTGATCGTCGGCCTCTACGACCTCGGCTCTGGCTTTGGCGTCACGGTCGGGTCGCCGGGACTCGATCCCGGCGACCAGATCGGCGTCAACTACGAGGTCTACTACTACGCGGCCGAGGAACTCCTCGCGGGCGGGAACTTCTACGACGTCTCGCCGCCCGGGGAGGGCGAGTTCTACGAGTACCTCTATCCCCCGATCACGATTCTCCTGTTTCTCCCGACGCTGCTCGTGGACCCGACGACCGGCTACTGGCTGTTCATCGGCCTGAACGTCCTCGTCGGCGGGGCACTGGCCCTGTTCGTCGTGCGCTACGTCGAGTCGATGGGCCGACGGCTCGGGTGGATCGACGCGGGGCTCGTCTTCGCCTTCTGCGTGCTGAGCAGCCAGATGGTGACGAACTACTACTTCGGCAACGTGAACCTGCTGCTGGGTGCGGGCGTCGGTGCCGGCGTCTACCTCCTGGAGGTCGGCGACCAGTCCCCGCGCCGCGAGGCGACCGCGGGCGCCCTCCTCGCGCTCGTGGCGCTGATCAAGGTCATCCCGGCACTGTTGGGACTGTACCTCCTGCGGATCCGCGCCTGGTGGGCGACTGCGTCGGCGCTGGCCGTCGGGCTCGGCGGGCTCGTCGCCGGCGAGCTCCTGTTCGCGATCGGGCCCTTCGGCTGGGACACCGGCGACCGCGCGTTCGGCGTCGGGATGACCGAGCGCTGGATCGAGGAGGCCGTGATCCCGCGGGGCGACACCCAGCTGTTCGTCGGTGGGATCGATCCCGACTCGACCTTCTACATCACGATCCAGCGGCCCCTCTCGCACCTGCTGTGGGGCGTCGTCCCGGGGTCGCCGCGGTGGCTCCGGACTGTGCTCGTCGTCGGATCGTTGGCCATCGGGATCGCGGTCGCCGTGGCCGCGCTTCGCCGGCTCGAACACCGCTTCGACCGGCTCGTCGGCGCCTACGCGGCCGCCGCGGTCGCCGTCGTGGTGATGCCCTCCCTCCAGTACTACGTCGCCCTGACCTTCCTCCCGCTCGTCGTGATCGCATTCCTCCTCGAGGGCCACCCCGTCCAGCTCCTCGTAGCCCTCGGAGGCCTCCTGCTGGCGTACGCGTCCTCGCCCGCAGGGGTGCTGGCCGACCTCGAACGCTGGCCGACGCCGATCGAGGCCGCGCTGGACCCGATCGCGACGGTCGTGACGACCCAGTTGCTCGGGTTGGCGATCGTGCTCCTGGCCTGCGCTATCGCGCGACGACTCGACCGCACCGAGGAACTGCTCCCCGCGGAGGCGACCGCGGTTCGGCCGGCCGGTCCGCCGCTGCGAGAGTGGCTGGCGGACCGGGGGATCACGCTGCCGGGACGCTGGGATCCCACGGCGGGCTGGACCGTCGGCGACGGACGGAAAGACAGTTGACCCCGCCGCCGGTAGGCAGGCACATGCGAATCGCCGTGCCGAACAAGGGGCGCCTCCACGAGCCGACGATCGAGCTGCTCGAGCGCGCCGGGCTCCACCTCCGGGACGGCGCCGACCGGAAGCTCTACGCCGACACAGTCGACCCCGACGTGACCGTGCTCTTCGCCCGCGCGGCGGACATCCCCGAGTACGTCGCCGACGGCGCGGCCGAGGTCGGCATCACCGGCAAGGACCAGATCGCGGAGGCCGACGAGGACGGCCTCGTGGATCTCCTGGACCTCGGCTACGGCGAGTGCCGACTCGTCCTCGCGGCCCCGGAGGACGGCGAGATCGAGGCGCTCGAGGACGTGGAGGGCGGCAAGGTGGCGACGGAGTTCCCGACGATCACGCGGAACTACCTCGAGGACGCGGGGATCGACGCGAAGGTCGTCGAGGTCACCGGCGCGACGGAGCTGACACCCCACGCCGGGATGGCAGACGCCATCGTCGACATCACCTCGACCGGGACGACGTTGCAGGTCAATCGGTTGGCGATCGTCGACGAGGTGCTCGCAAGCTCGGTTCGGCTGTTCGCCCGGGATGACGTCGTCGAGGGGAGAGGAGGCGGCGGTGAGGTCGACGCCGACACGGATGCGGCGGCAGAGAAGGTCGAGCAGATACGGACTGCGATGGAGTCCGTGCTCGCAGCCGAGGGGAAGCGCTACCTGATGATGAACGTCCCGCGCGAGCGCCTGGCCGACGTCCGGGACCAGATCCCGGGGATGGGTGGCCCGACAGTGATGGACGTCGCGGGTGAGGACGGCGCAACGGCGTCCGCGGAGACCGGCACGACGGGAGAAGCGGCGGGCGAGGACACGGTTGCCGTCCACGTCGTCGTCGACGAGCGGGAGGTCTTCGAGACGATCACGAACCTGAAGGCGGCGGGCGCAAGCGACATCCTGGTCACCGAGATCGAGCGGCTGGTGGAGTGAGGATCGACCCGCAGTCACTGAAGGGCTGGCCCATCATAGCAGCAACAGCACGCTCGAAAGCCCCAACCAGCCCAGTGCTGCGACCACGACGTGGGACGCGAGCACCTTCGCTCCGAGGAGCGTTTCGACGTCGTACACCGTCACGATGGCGAAGTAATCGAGTGGGATCGCGACCAACGGTGCTGCGAGGAGCGAGTACGTCCCGGCGCTGACGAGGCCCATCGCAGGAGCCAGCCCGACGGCGAGCGAGTACCCGATCGGGACCGGACCGATGACTGCTCGCGCGACAGCGTGTGCCGTGAGACCGAAGTAGACGCTCGCGAGGAGAAAATACGAGACGAGTACGAGAAGCGTCGCGAAGTACGGTGGCAGCACGGGTGCGACCTCGAAGGAACTCTGCAAGTAGCTTGGGGATCCGACGGCGGACCGATCACCGCTCCAAGCGAGGAGTCCCGGTGTGGCTGCGGGTCACGCCCCGCCGAGTAGCCCGATGAGGCTCGCTGCCAGCAGCACGCTCGCGACGAAGTGACCCAGCGTCACCAGCGCGGCCATCCGTCGATCGAGTTCGTAGCTCCAGGCGATCGCGATGAGGTCGGCCGGCAGCGCGATCAGCGGGACGGCCAGCGGCGCCAGCAGTGGCGAGGTCGCCTCGGCAGCGACACCGACGACGACGCTGATCGTCGCGGGGACGGGACCGACCAGGAGCGCCTCGAACAGCGACGCTTCCTCGAGGAGGAAGGACGCCGCGAGGTGGAGCGTCAGCGTGTAGAAGGCGGTCGCGACGAGGAGCGTCCCGAGCACCTGGAACAGCGTCTCCGCGATGGGCATAGCCGCACTCGCCGGAGGACGGTCTTGTCGCTGGCGATCGTGGCTGGGACGGCGACGCCAGCGCTTCCCAGGGACCGGAACGGGCGGGGACTGACGGCGGCGACGCTATCGGGGACCGGCCGGGATCGACCCCAGCGAGTGGCGGGCGCTACTCCAGGAGGCCGAGGTCCTCGAGGCGCGTCACGATCTCGTCGACGGCGTGCTCGGCGTCCTCGGGCTGCTTCCCGCCGGTGATGACGAGCTTGCCCGACCCGAACAGCAACGCGACCACCTCGGGCTCGTCCAGGCGATAGACGAGGCCGGGGAACTGCTCGGGCTCGTACTCGATGTTCTCGAGGCCGAGGCCGATGGCGATCGCGTTGAGGTTGAGATTGCGGCCCAGATCCGCCGACGTGACGATGTTCTGGACGACGATCTCGGGGTCCTCGTTGACGTCGATCTCGAGGTCCCGGAGCTTGTCGAAGACGATGCGGAGACTCTCGTGGACGTCGTCCGTGCTCTTCGCGCCGGTACAGACGATCTTCCCCGATCGGAAGATGAGTGCGGCGGACTTGGGCTCCTGTGTGCGGTAGACGAGACCGGGGAACTGCTCGGGATCGTAGTCGGCGCCCTCGAGGTCCATAGCGACACTCTGGAGGTCGAGCTCCTGGCCGATCCCCGTGGAGGCGACGACGTTTTCGATGTTGATAGTTTCCTTCGGATCGGTCATGCCTCGCTTTAAGAAGCGTATTTAAGGTTTATAAAGGTTGGTGCCACGGCATCGTGGTGGGATGCCGAGAGCGCCAGCAGCGGCCCGAGATCCCGGCCCGGGCGCCGGGGTGTACCACCCCGATTCCATGCAGACGGCCCCCGCATCGCCACCTGCCGGGACTCGGGACCGCGATGGCGGGCGCTACCTTATTGACCATCTACCGTGTAGCGCGGGGCATGGGCCGCGTCCTGTCCAGCATCGGGGTCGGAAGCGCGACGGTCGACACCGTCCTGCCCAGTGGCGAGGTCCAGCCCGGCGAGACCGTCGACGCGTCCGTGGAGTTGACCGGCGGGGACTCGACCCAGTCCATCGACGGCATCTACTTCGCGCTGAAGGCTCGCGTCGACGGCCTCGAGGGCACCGACGAGCGCGTGCTCGCCGAGCCCTCGCTCGATCGCTCGATCACGCTCTCCCCGGACGACGAGCGCTCGGTCCCCGTCGAACTCGAGGTCCCGCCGTGGACGCCGCTCTCGAGAGGTGACGCTGAGGTCTGGCTCGAGACCGGCCTCGACATCGCGTGGGCCCGCGACCCGTCGGACGAGGACCGCCTGCGCGTCGTCCCCTGCCCGATCACCGAGGCGCTGTTCGAGGCGATCGCACAGCTCGGCTTCGAGTACCACCACGCGACGATCGTCGATACGCCGTACATCGACGGTCGGCCCTTCGCCCAGGTGTTCGACTTCCGGCCCACGGACGACGACCTCGCGACCCGGGTCGACAAGCTGGACGTGACGATCATGCCACGCGAGGCGGACCTCCGGACGTTCCTCGAGGTGGTCCGCCGGGATCGCGTGGCGGACGCCTACGATCTCGCGCTCAACGAACAGGAGACGTCGATCACGTTCGATCGGGCGGATCCGGGCATGCTTCGGCGGCGGATCCGCAACGAGATCGACCGCTACGCCTGAGGCTGCCGAGGCGGCTCCCCGGCCGTGCGTTGCACCCACGGAGCGGCGCACCTGTTTCTCCGCGAGACGCTGGGGAATACCCCGCGGAGCGACAGGGCTCGTGCCCTGCTGAGCAGCGCAACTCAGTCGCCGCGACGCTCGGATCCCGACAGGAGCGCGCGATCGTCGTCCGCGCGGAGCCAGGCGAGCCCCGGATAGCCGTCGCCGCGCCACCGCACCAGCGCCAGCCCCGCGAGGACGAACTCCAGCTGGAACCACGGGTCGTCGAGGTTCGCTTCGAGCATCGCCAGGATCGACGGCGCCGTGTCGAAGCCGTCGATCGAGCGGATCGGCCACACCAGAAAGCGCCACCCTTCGCCACCCCACAGCGCCGGGGTCACGTCCAGTGCGACGTGTGAGAGGAGGCCGAGGGTGACCGCCAGCCCGAGGGCGGGCCAGCCACGACGCCGGCCGATGGCGACCGCGAGCAGGCAGACCGGGAGCAAGAGGAACAGCGAGTGCCCCAGCGACCGACCCGCAGGCAGCACCGGCAGGTACCAGGCGAGGGGCTTGTCGATCAGGTCGGGCGTCTGAGAGGCGAACAGCACCGTCGCGACGAGGGCGAAATCGGGACGGGGCAGCCACCCCCACTCGCCGCCGTAGCTCACGAGGAGGTAGGCGACGGCGGCGTGTCCCAGGGGCCACATGGACGGTCGGAGGCGGGAACGTCGCAAGTATGTGACGGTTTTGGGCCCGGGCCCTGCCGCGTTGCGTCGCACCGTCAAGCGGGCGTCCCTCGGTGAGTCCGACGAGGAGGAGGGTTGCGCAGGTCGTCCGGCCTCCGAGACCGGGACGCGGACCCCGACGCGACGGGTCGACACCGCCACCCTCATTTCCGCCGCCGGCGATCGACGGGTCGTGTACTGGCTGGAGTTCGCGGGCGAGGACGATCCCTTCGCCGCGCTGGAGGCCACCGCGGCGGCCAGCGACGTCTCGATCCTCGGTCCTGGAATCGGGACGGCGCATGCGGTGGTCCCCGACCGCGCTGCGGGCCTGGCGATGACCCGGGCCGCGGGCGAACTCCTCGGCCACACGGACGCAAGCGTGGAGAGCGGCCGCGCACTCCTCGAGGCCGCCGGCCTCGACCGCGAGGGGACCGTCGCCGTCCGGGCGCGGGACGTCCGCGCCACTGCGGGGGTCGACACCCAGCACGCCGAGCGCGCGCTGGGGGCGGTGCTCACCGACCGGGGATTCGAGGTCGATCTCGAGAACCCCGATCACGTGCTCCGGGCGTTGTTCGCCCGCGGCGCGCTGGCACGGGATCCCGCCGCCGATCCCGAGAACGCCCTCGGCGCCGAGCACGCCGAACTGGTCGCCCTCGATGCCGACGCCGAGGACGCCGACGTCTGCCTGCTCGGGTGGGTCGACGTCGAGCAGGCGGCGGCGTTCGGCGATCGCGCTCCCACGGACCGGCCGTTCTTCCAGCCGGGGAGCATGGATCCCGCGCTCGCCAGAGCGATCGCGAATCTCGCTGGCGCACGGCCCGGCGCGACGATCGTGGACCCGATGTGTGGCACCGGCGGGATCGTCCTGGAGGCCGCGCTACTGGGCGCGCGAGTCGTCGGGATCGACGCGCAGGCGAAGATGACGTCGGGGGCGCGGGAAAATCTCCACGCGCTCGCCCCCGAGAACGCGGACGCCACCGTCCTTCGAGGGGACGCACGCCGGCCCCCGTTCGTCGAGGACGCAGCGGACGGCCTGGTCGTCGACGTCCCCTACGAGCGCCAGTCGGCGGTCGCCGCGGACGACCTCGAGGACCTCGTGGAGGGCGCGCTCGCCGCTGCTGTGGACCTCGCGCCCCGAGCCGTCGTGGTCGCCGACCGCGAGTGGGTGGACGCGGCGCGATCGGCGGGGTGGACTGTCGAGTGCGTCCACCGGCGACGCGTGCATCGGTCCCTCGTCCGGTCGATTCACCTGCTCGATCGACCGGATCGACCACCGAGCGCGTGACGGGAGCCTCCCGAAGATACCGTCGCTTTCACCACCGGCCCCTCGTCGTTCGACTCCACTTCCGCCCCGGCCAGGACAGACTTTTCTCCCACGGGAGCGACCACCGCCCATGCAGCAGTATCTCGACCTCGTCGCGAGCGTCCTCGGGGAGGGCACCCACAAGCCCAACCGCACGGGGGTCGACACCATCGCCGGCTTCTCACGGCACTACGAGGTCGACCTCGCCGAGGGGTATCCCCTGCTGACGACCAAGCGGATGGACGGCTTCCGCTGGAACTCGATGCTCCACGAGCTCGTCTGGTACCTCTCCGGCCAGGAGCACATTCGCGAGCTCCGCGAGGAGACCGGGATCTGGGACGACTGGGCCGACGAGGAGGGCCACCTCGACACCGCCTACGGCCGGTTCTGGCGACGGTACCCGATCCCAGCCGAGGACCAGCAACTCCCCGGCGAGTCCTGGCCCGATGACGCCAGCGACTGGGTGACCGTCGAGGAGACCGCCGACGGCACCCAGCGCCGCGTCTTCGACCAGATCCAGTACGTCCTCGACGGGCTCCGCGAGGACCCCAACTCCCGTCGCTACGTCGTCAACGCCTGGCACCCGGCGAATGCAGCGGTTTCGACGCTGCCGCCGTGTCACTACACGTTCGTGCTGAACGTCCAGGGCGACCGGCTGAACTGTCACCTCACGCAGCGCTCGGGCGACGTGGCGCTCGGTATCCCCTTCAACGTCGCCGCCTACTCGCTGCTGACGGAGGCGATCGCACAGCGTACCGGGCTCGAGCCGGGCACCTTCTCCCACACCATCGTCGACGCCCACGTCTACTGTGGCGCCGGCGAGCGGGGCACCTGGTACGGCGAGCATCTCGAGGAACTCCAGGAGCGACTCGCGGACGTCGAGGCGCTGCGAGCAGACGACGAGGAACCCCTGGGCGCCGACCGCCAGGTCAGCGAGGGGTACCGCGAGGTTCGGGAGTGGATCGTCCGGAACGCACCCGCAGAGCCCGATGGCCGCGAGGAATCGGATCACGTCCCCGAGTTGCTCACCCAGCTGACCCGCGAGCCCCGCGAGCGGCCCGAGATCGAGATCGCCGACGTCCCGCTCGACGACTTGACCTTCGACGACGTCGAGCTGTCGGGCTACAGCGCCCACCCGGGGCTGTCGTTCGCGGTCGCGGAGTGAGATGACGGCGCACTCGGCGGACGACCACGACGACCTCGAGATCGCCCTGATCGCCGCCGTGGCAGCCAACGGCGTCATCGGTGCGGACGGCGGGCTCCCCTGGGACATCCCGGAGGACATGGCGCACTTCAAGGCGACCACGATGGGCCACCCCGTCATCGTCGGCCGGCGGACCTTCGAGAACGTCCTCGCGGGGCTGGGCGGTCCGCTGCCGGGGCGGACGAACGTGGTCCTCACGCGCTCGAATCCGGAGCTCCCCGACGACGAGGCGGTTCGCCTCGCGGACTCCGTCGAGTCGGCCCTGGAGATCGCGGCCCAGGATGCTCGGGAGCGGGGGGTGGACCGCGCCTACGTCATGGGCGGCGCGTCGGTGTACGAGGCGTTCCTCGATCGCGCGGACCGGCTTGTGCTGACCGAGATCGACCGGGAGTACGAGGGGGACACCGAGTTCCCCGCCTGGCCGCCCGGGGAGTCCTGGCGAGAGATCGAGCGCGAGGATCGAGACGGCTTCGCGTTCGTGACCTACGAGCGGAAACGCCAACGGTAGGCGGCAGAAACGAGGGCTACGCGTCGCGGCCGAGTTCCGCGAGCAACTGTCCGACCTGCAGCCGGTCGCTCGTTCCCTCGGTGACGTCCATGTCCACGTCGCCGGCCAGGCGGTGGAGCTCGGCCAGCCGGTCGCCGTCGTAGCGGTTACGGCCCACGGCGAGGATCTCCTCGAGGACCTCCCGGCCGTCGAGGCCCTCCTCGATCAGGAGGTCGTCGAGTTCGCCGCGGGCGTCGGTGAACTCGCCTGCCTCCGCGGCGTCGAGCATCTCGCCCACCCGCTCGTCGAGGCCGACGGCCTCCGTCGCCTCGAAGACGGCGTCCATGGTGATCTCGCCCTCGGACTCGGCGGTGGTCTGGGCCATCAAAATCGCCTGCCGGAGGTCGCCGTCGGCGCTCCCCGCGACGAAGGCGAGGCCCTCCTCGTCGTGCTCGACGTCCTCGGCGGCGACGATCTCCGCGAGGATCGACTCGATCTCGTCGGTCGTCGGCGCCTGCATCGGGACCGCGAAACACCGCGAGCGCAGCGGCGGGATGAGCTTGGAGGGCTGGCGGGTGCCGATCACGAACTGGGTGTTCTGGTGGTACTGCTCCATCACCCGCCGGAGGGCCTGCTGGAAGTCCTCCCGGATCGCCTCGGCGTTGTCCAGCAACAGGGTCTTGTACTCGCCGGCGACGGGGGCGTAGCTCGCGGACTCCTGCAGCACGTGGTTGATCATGTCCCGCTTCGAGAGGTCCGAGCGACCCTGGAGGAAGGCGGCGAAGCGGGGATCGTTCTTGATCTCGGTCTTCGTGCGGCCGAAGAAGTCCGCCACGTTGATCTCGACCAGGTCGGCTTCGGGTTGAGCGTGGGCGGCCTCGGCCATCGCGCGGACGGCGGCGGTCTTGCCGACACCGGGTGGACCGTGGACGAGGAGGTTCACCGGATCCTCGACCGCCCGCTCGAGTTGCTCGCGGGCGAGGTCCTGGCGGACGTCCTCGAGGTCGGGGGCGTAGACCTCCGTCCACAGCGGCGCGTCCATCGGCAGGAGGTTCCCGACCGACGGTCAAGAATGGGTCGGTCCACAGTCGCGCCAGGTGATCCGTCGCGGTGTGGCCCCGGGGCCTGAGCGCTATCGCAGAC
>Ga0207756_100088_pt1 | contig 97363 bp, 140 predicted proteins | sample A23M1SouthBayCA_FD_187748 | JGI IMG/M metagenome (GOLD analysis project Ga0207756, IMG submission 187748) | Aerobic enrichment media microbial communities from Eden Landing Ponds, California, USA - A23 M1 (3) (SPAdes) | ecosystem: Environmental > Aquatic > Marine > Unclassified | place...
GACCTGGGCATGGACGACCCCGACGATCCCTTCACGGTGACGCTCCCCCACGAGGACCACGACCTCGGGTACGCGATCCACGGCACGCCCTGTGACTGCGTGATCCTCGGCGTCAACGCCTTCGACCCAGACGTGGTCGTCGCCGGCTGCAACGCGGGCGCGAACCTGGGCGTCCACGTCCTCCCGCGCTCGGGGACGGCCAGCGCCGCCACCGAGGCCGCCTCCCTGGACGTCCCCGGCGTCGCGGTCTCCATGGACATCATCGAGATGGACCGCGAGGACCTCACCGTGGCCCAGTTCGAGCGCGCGGCCGCCGCCGGCCGCGACGTCGTCGAGGCCGCGATGGCCGAGGGGGCTTTCGACGAGGTAGACTACCTCAACGTGAACTGCCCCCGGCCGGACCGCGAGGTGAGTGGCCTCTCGATCACCCACCCGACGCCGGTCTACGACATGCACGCGGACCTCGCCGACGGTCGCTTCAGCCTCCACAATCCACTCTGGGCGGGCTTCGCCGCCGGCGACATCCCCGACGAGGAAGGGACCGATCGGCGGGCCGTCCTCGACGGGCGCGTCAGCGTCTCCCCGCTGACCCTCCCGCAGACGGGCGTCGACGACGCGGTCGTCGACCGGCTTGAAGCCGCCTTCGCGGGAATTCCTGCCGGCGCGTAAGGGGGTTTCGAAGCAATCGTGCCCGAACGCCCCCACTGTCGCACAACTCCGGGAATGTTCTGGAGCACGTCGCTACGCGAAACCACCGGAAAGAACTGTCGCTACCCACGCACCTGCACGTCGCGCTCCGAGCGGGACGCTCGGGAGTCGATCGTGCTGCAGAAACGAAGTACCGCGTCGCCGGAGCGACGGTGGGAACTCCTTATGCGCGGACGACGTTCGTCGCGCGGGGGCCCTTCGGGGCCTGTTCGATGTCGAATTCGATCTCGGTTCCCTCCGTCAGATCCTCACCGCCGACGTCCTCCATGTGGAAGAACACGTCGTCGTCGGAATCGTCAGTCTCGATGAAACCGTAGCCGCCAGTGTCGTTGAAGAAGTCGACCGTACCGTTTACCATTGCATCCCAACGGATGGGGACTCCACGGTTAAGGGTTCCGACATCGGCACAGAAGTCCTGGCGGCTTCGATACATTTGTACTGCATTCCCCCGAGTATAGTAAAATGATTTTTATTCTTAAAGGCAGCATGGAGGCGACTGGCGGGAACGGACGCGATTCGCCGCGGCCTGATGGGATAGGAAGATTCTGCCCGGCCCGGTCGTCCACAATGACTTGCAGCCCGTCGATCGACACGGTGACGACGGACAGGGGCGCTCGACCGCGTCGTCGGCCTCGGAGTCCTTTTCCAGGGTCACTGAGAAGGTGGGTCGTCAGCAAACCTGGGCGCCCCCGATCCGGGGCTGGACGGTGGCGACCAGCCGAGAATTATGGAGCCCTGGGACGTACTGTCGCCCATGACCGAGTTCCGTGGTGCCTGGGACGAGGACGACGTGGAACAGTTCCTTCGAGAGGCGACCATCCCGATCAGGCTCTGTGCCAGGAGACCAAACGACTCCCTCTGGCTGGTCGCCCTGTGGTATCGCTACCGCGACGGACGACTCGAGTGTGCGACGGGAGCAGGGTCGGACCTGGTAGGCTTCCTCCGCCGGAATCCCGAGGTGGCCTTCGACGTCTCCACGAACCGGATACCGTACCGGGGCGTCCGGGGAAGCGGGACCGTGACGCTCGCTCCGGATGCCGAGAAGACCGTCCTCCGGTCGCTCCTCGACCGGTACGTCGGCCGGACCGATACCCCGCTCGGCCGAGAACTATTGCGAGACGACAGAGACGAAGTGTGCATCACGATCGATCCAGAGGAAGTCTACAGCTGGGACTTCTCGAGCCGAATGCAGACCGACGGGGAGTGAAGAGTCCAGAATGATATGTCGTGTTCCCCCGAGACAATTCGGCGACCGTCCACCGCCCCGAAGCGGATGGTAATTCGGCCTTGGCGCTCACGACCAGGAGTTTCTCCGCGCCCCAATACGTCTCCACAGCGACGCCGAGCGCGCGGAAATCCTCGACGTTGTCGGTGAGAATGGCCTCGTCGTAGACGTCTGAAACGGCTGCAACCATTGGATCGACCTTGGCGACTCCACTTTCGCCGCCATCCCTCTGATCGGCCCGTGCGAGTAGCTGTCCAGCCCGGTGAGCGATCTGCTCGTCCTGCTCGACGACAGGATACATTCGGAGGGCGTTCTGAACGCTCCACCGCTCTTTTTCGTCGCCGAACTCCGCACCGTAGGCGAGTTCCACGACGACCGGGGAGGGGACGCGCTGGACGGTGTTCGATTCGGAAAGCTCGAGTCCCTTCTCGAACGCGCCGTCTCTGCCGTCGAAAAGGTCGATCAGGAACGAGGTGTCGAGGATCACTCGAATCGTTCCCGGAGTTCGCGCTTTGCATCGACGTCCGGTTCTCGCATCGTTTCGAGACGGTTCCGCATCTTCTCTGCGGTCTCAGACGAGAGGATACCAGCAACGTCCTCCGGGTGAGGTCCCCCGATGAGGCGACGGAGCGTTTCCTCCATCGTCTCCTCCTCGCGTTTGTGAGCCTTGACGAACTCGTGGAACGACTCCGAAACGCGGACTGATTTACTCAGGTGGCGTATACTCGGGTATACGAGCTCATCAATCCTCGGTCGTGGTTTCTCAGAGGGGTATCCGGTCGATCGCGTCTCCCATCCGGCATCGGGGACCGACCTGACCAGGCTTCAGTCTACCGTGACCACGCAAAGATACACTCAGATTTGCCTTCTACCGTCGAGAAAGTGGCCTCGGCACTCATAGAGTGTCGAGTTGTCACCAAACGAATAAAAGTTTTAGAGCCGGTTATTGAGGTAAGAGGTGGCGGAGGCGATGAATCATGACGGACAATGACGAGTATGCGAAACTTTCTGAAGACCGGTGCGCGGTAAAGATCTACCCCAGGGAAGAGGTCGCGGAGCAATGGGAGGAGGAAGCTGAAGACCAGAATATCTCTCTGTCCCAGTACCTGCAGAACCTGATCAACGAGGCACGATCCTACCGACAGTACGGATTGGTGTCGACGGACGGCAGTCAGAAACGGGTTCAGGAACTGCAGGAAGAGATTGCACAGTTACAGCGACGATTGGAGGAGAAGGAGTCTGAGTCTACGGAGGCAGTCAGCTTCGACCCGGACACGTTGAAGCAGGAGGTCTTGACGGACCAGTACCAGTCCCTGGAAGAAATCCTGCAGGAGATCGTGGAGTCCGGATTCTTGAATGATGTGCTCTTGGGTCCGGTGGAGAACAAGCTGTACTTCCTGGCGGCTCAAGACGAGGTGCAGTACGAACGAGGGTTCGGTTGGAAACTCTCCGAAGAAGAAGGGGGTGCTGCGTAGATGGCTTCCGGGAAGTACGATGTCCTATTGGAAGCGGATGAGTGGGAGCGGAGAGTCTTCGAGAACAAGCACAAGTGCATCAATGACTGGCTTCGCAGCAAGGACTCTACGAACAAGTCGGGTTCACGGAGGACTTTGAACTCGTATAGCAGGACTGCGGCCCGGTTCTTCCACGAGTTCTTCCCTGAGGTGCATCCTTCTGATGTGACCGTGGGTGACGTCGAGGAGTACGTACTGGACCTGAATGATCGGGATGTAGCTCAGAACACGAAGCGGCGGTACATCGAGAGTTTGTCTGCGTTCTATACGTGGGCGATGAAGCGGCCACGGTTCGAGGACATCACCGGCAACCCAGCAGCCGTCGTGTTGGAGGAGATCCCGAAGAAGAAACGACCACGACCCGAGACAGCTACGTGGGAGAACGGTCGAGAAATCATCCGGAACATCCCCGATCCAAGGGACAAGGCTGCGGCTATCCTGATGGCGAAGACCGGTGCCCGTGTCCGTGAAGTCCTGACCGTGAAAGAGGAAGACCTGATGCTGGAACAGGGTTTCATCCGGCTATCGGAGAGAAAGGGTGGGCACGAGACAGTGAACCCGTTAGACGATGAATGTATCCAGGCGATCCGGCGGTTACAGGCGATCTCCTCGGATGAGTCGGAGTACCTTTTCACTGCTATCCATGGTAGCCGTGTGAAACGTGAACGAATCAGGAGAGAGGTGCGCCGTGCAGCTGTGAAAGCCGGGGTAATGGAGGACGAGGATGAGGATCGGTGGCACCACAAGTTCACGCCGCACTACTATAGGACGATCTTCACGTCCTTGATGCGGAATAACGGGATGCCGGATCACTTCACCCGGTATCTGCGTGGAGACGGTGACCGGGAAGTGATGGACTTGTATACGAAGATTCCCCGTGATCAGGTCCGTGAGGAGTACCTGGAGATCATCAAACCTCTTAACCTGTACGCCAGGACTGATGGAGGTGAGAACCAGCAATCGGAAAGCACCGACTCCAGGTCAAGGAAAGTCAGGCAGGCGAAGTTGTAGGAGCTGCTGTCTGGCTTTCTCCAGAAGAAGTGGAAGAGCTTGAGGAAACCGGTTCTGTAGAGATTGAGTTAGAAGAGTAACCTGGATTCCCTGTCTTCTGGGATTACTGATAAAAGCGGGTTTTCCCCATACTGTACCATGATAGATCTTTCTACAGCCTTGGGCTTGACCGTGTTCGTGGCGTCTCTTTCGGTGGCGGTGACGCTGTACCTTGTGGATAGAGTTGAGAGGATTGATTTGTCTCTGCCCTTCGGCCCGGCGATTCCGTACTCGATAGCTGTGATTGGTGCAGGTATTTTCGTGTATGCGGATCTGGGTGTTGTCGCTATAGCGAAGGCGTTAGCTGGACTCGTGATTTTCGGTGCTTTCTCAAAGGGGTTGAGTAAGTTGGATACTGAGTAATTCTGAAAAGCTTGTTTCTCCATTTTTCTTTCTTAGGGTGGTTAGTCGATAGAGGAGTACCAGCTACAGGAAGCACAGGAACTGTCGTACGTAGGTTTCTCGCATAGAGCACCTTTTTCGATTGATGCCTATGAATTGGGTTTTGCTACGGGTGTGAGAGAGGATTATACGCAGCAGACAGATGATCTGCCTAATGCGGAAGTTCCGACGATCTTCTTGGATAACGATTTTCGTGACCCTGACTTGGATCGGTACTTGGAGAAGTTCGAGGAGTATGATCCTTCGATTGCCGTCCTTGGTGATGCCTATACGAGGGGTGAAGCACGGGAGTTGAATCGGGCGGCTTCTGAGGTGTTGATGGAGGCTGCGTACAAGGAAGTAGTGGTGGTGCCGAAGTGTGAGGAGGCGTTCGATATCCTTGATAGGGATGTCACGCTGGGTGTTCCGATTGGTTACAGTGATATCCAGGCTGAGGACTTGGGTTGGAGTAACTACCGTGACCGGAAGGTGCATATTCTGGGTGCAGCTCCGGACAAAGCATTTGATGCGATTCAGAAACTGACCCAGCCGAATCTACAGAATGATCCGCCGGCTGATGTACGAGGAGTAGACTACAACGGCTTTCAGAAGGCTGCTTACGTAGGAGAATACTGGAGTAGAGACGGCTACAAACCAGCTGACCACCTCAGTATCCGGGAAACTGTCAGGAAATCCTTGGAGGAGATTAAGGAGTTCTGGGTGGAGAAAGAGATCTGGCCGGATATTGAGCCGGTCGAGATCTACGGTGATGCAGTCGACGAACCGGACGAACTGCTGTGGATGGATGACGGCGGTGATCCAATCGGTAGCCGTGAAGGGTTGGAACAGGCTTACGTGGATGAGTACGAGAAGTACGGGAAAATGGCGTTCCGCAGCGAGTCGCAGAAGAAGTTCATCGAATACAGGGAAGGCTTGGAGAAGGTTTGAGTCAGGGAGATTCGCTGGTAACCATTAAAAACGGCCTTCAACAAGTGTTCTGTAGAGAATGATGCGGTACGTGGATCCTGAGATGCAGTTCCTTCAGTCGTTGGAAGCGGTGGAGTACATCAAAACGCAGCTGGATTGGGATAGGGCTTCGAGTGATTTCGAGTTCTTAGAAGTGAACTGCCCTGATCCGGCGGAAGACGTTACTGTAGATCTCCACGAGTAGCGGTGACGTCCCCCGATTTCCGGTGGAACTTTTTTTAGAAGTCGTCCAGTGTAGTCCGGTCGTTGCCGTGTTTCTGGTAGAACGGATTGTTCTGTATTTCTCGTTCTTCATACTCTAAGTCCTGCCATTTCTGTTCCTGAGTTTCTCTCAGGGTTTCGTCATCCACGTCCTGCTCCACCTGGTAGTTCAAGAGATCTACGGGTACTGGTTCACGGTTCCCGGTTTGAATCACTGCTTGTCCTGTGTCCAGTGTTTTCGCAAAGTCTTGTTGCCGCCGGTCAAGATTCATAGATTCGGAGATCGCTTGGAACTGTTTCTGATCGCCTACAGGCAGCAGGATCTTGGTCTTCGTATTTGCCTTTAGAGAATCGGTTAGCTTGGAGGCTTCTTGGTCGCCTACTACGAGTCCGATACCCATTTGCCGTGCTCGTGCGGTGAGGTCGTCGATCTCTGGTATGCCGGAGGCGGTTTGTTGTTCGAGGTAGACTGAGAAGGCTTGTTTTCCTTCGTCGAAGAAGATCACCAGGTCCAGTTCTCCGGTGCGTTTGTTTTGGGCGAGTTGGTATTCGTAGGTGTATGCGAACAGGATTTCTTGCAGGAATCTTTGGATATCCCGGTTTAAGCCTTCGAACTCGAAGACGACGTTTCTCTGGATCAGGTCTTGGATGGGGTAGCCGGTGTTGCAGTTGAACGTGGATTCGGCTGTCAATAGTATTGGTTCGATCCGGTTGAGTACGGTGTCTTGGTAGTTTGAGGATTTCCGGGTGTAGTTGATGTTGTCCTGTTCAATCGAGGCTTTCAACTCGAACAGTGTAGGGTACAGTGGCGGATCTTCCTGGTACAGGTTGAAGTCTATGTAGAGATTTATGATGTGTTTGAGCAGGAAGTTTTTCGAGCCGGACAGCAGTGAGGTGGCGTGGCTGAAGATCTCGGTGAAGACCTGTGCCCATTTGTCGGGGTCAACTCCGGGCGGTGGCTTCAATGGGTTGAACCGGAGTGTTTTCCACGGCAGTACCAGCAGGTCGTCCATCTGGTTAGTGAGGTGGCGGTAGTCTTGCTTTCGGTCGAATGCCCAGAACGGCTTGGAGATCTGCGTCATTAGATTGTAGAATAGAGTTGTCTTTCCGGCTCCGCTTTGTCCGGTGGTTAGTATGTGCTGGCTGAATTGTTCTTCTTTCAGGGTGTAGACCCTGTCTTGGTTCTGTGTTTTTCCGAGGTAGATGCTGTTGAGCGGGCTGTTTTGCGGTGGGTTTTCGTTGAAGGGGTGCTGTGTTTTCTCGGCGGCTTTCTGTATCAGCCTCTTCTTGATTTGATCTCTGAGATGCTGGTTCTCCGTGGTTGCTGCTCTCCTCAATAGTTTCTGTGCTTCGGGGTCGTCTTCGAGTCCTGTTTCTCGGACTATTCGCTGGAGTTGTTCGCCGTCAACCATTGAATTAGAGTGGTAGAATAGGTTTTAACTGGGTTATGGGGTTTCATGGACTGGTTTTTCTGCTGGTTTGGTTCAGGGCTTCCTCTACGTCTTCTCGGTCGAGGTGCGGAAACCGGTCTGTGATTTCTCTGATTGAGAGGTTGTGGACTACGAGCATCTCTTTGATTCGATGAACACTGACCGATTTGACCGTATCCACTGGTACAGAGTTGTGTGAATCGTGTTTATAATTCCAGTCTGTCTAAAGTATATAAGCGAGTAATGGCCAGAGTGTGTTATTGACGAGGGCATAGGAAACCAGTACACACGGCAGTATCTAACTGGTCTGACGTGGAAACAAGGCATTCGCCTCCCTGCTCTCCTCCTTCTACTGCTTCTCGCCTTCCTCTGCTCTCTCGCGTGAATCCGCCCACGGTGGTTAGTCGTTCGTATTTTGAAACCCTGTTCGACCCCTGTTTACAGGTAGGCGGTTGAGTGGTGAAGCCCTGAGACAAGCCATTTTGAAACCCTGATTTCGTGGTTTTCTAAATCTACAAGCCTTCTACAAGCTGTTTTTGAAACCGGGAACTGCCCAAGACATATAAAGACTACTACATATATATTATAATACACAGGTGACACATCACCGTTGACAACACAAACAAAAAACACACCACAGGGTAGCGACCGAACCGCTGACAAACTGGAAGAAAGACAAAAACGAACTGACGGAGAACACGACTATGTTATCCGGGGAGTCTACGAATCTGACGACCTTGTAGTCGCTGACAAGTACAAGGCAGGAGGCGGCTTGATGATTGGAAGAAAAATCCTTGAGCCAATTTCCGCCTTTATAGAAGAAACCGAGGTTGTAGGCGATGGAAGCCGTTAAACAGATTCTGAAAGCTGAAGGCACTTCCGTCGAAGAAATGGAGGTTAACGAGCCTTACAGCTACGACGGAGGAACAGCCTACAACGACCTTGTAATTGAAAAGGTGAGGGAGAACGTTCTCAGCGTCGAGCAATACTACAAAAAGCGGATGGACAGGATGAGCGACCCAGAAGTCCGGTTCGACGTATCCGACCCAGAGAACTGGAAACCCATAGAATACAGTCAGGCACACCCACCGGTTCGGACACGAGACGAAGACGGGATCGACATCAGCGATTTTCTCAGGACGTGGGACAAGATCCTGAAAATCCAGTTCCCAGCCGAGAAAGTAGTCGAAGGAGGTGAAAACCTCCAATGAGCCAATCAACGGACAAAGAAGCTCGTGAATGTGTTCGCTGCGGAAGTTCAAATACCTACTATCGAGTGAGTGACGGCGATATTGGATGTAACGACTGTGCCGGTATAATGCCGGTACAGGATGAAGACGAAGAACACGGAGGTGATCGGTAATGGGGGAAATAAGCTGGATTGCTTATGCCGACGTGCTTCCTGATTCAGAACCCGAAGCAGGAAAGAGAGCTACCAAGAGGATGGAGGAAGATCAGGTGTTGGGAGAATCCCTGACCGCAGATGGTTTTGATGACGAAGAAGCCCCGTTCTACGTCGAAGCGGTGTATGAGGAAGGCACAGTGTATCTTGAGAAAGTGAAGGACTGGAGGTTCAATCACGACGAGTACGGCACCATGGTTGTGACCTATATGGACGAGTCTACTGAGAAGTTCAAACTCGGTCAGATTACGGCTCTATGGAAGGAAAAAGACCTCGAGGTGAACGCAATCAGTGAGTGAGGTTGATTTTGCTGAAGAGGCCCGCCGAGTTGAGGGGGAAGCCGATAACCATCAGGAAGTAGTCGAAGTCCTTCGAGGGGACAAAGAGTACCGTGAGGCGCTCCTGGAACAGGGAGGGCATAGGGAGAAGACTGGAATATCAGTGTGTGACCTGTCTCACTGGAAAGAGCAGAGGAAGGAGGCGGTCGACACCCATCATTTCGATTACCTTCTCCGAGAGATTATGGAGGCGGAACTGGTGTTCTGGAAGCACTACTGCGAGTACGACATTGACCACATTTTTGTGACCGCTGTTCTCAACGGAGACGCCAATATCTCCAGTGACTCGCCTAAGAATATAGTTAAGACGTGGAAGTGGCTGACTGAGGAGATCGACGCACCGGAAGAGCTGGAGAGAAAGCAGCACAGACTCGGCGGGTTCGCAGGAGGTGGAAACCGTTGAGTGAAGCCTCTTCCCTTTCTGGGGATACCGGTGTCGAAGTCGACCAGTGGCAAACCGAGTTAATCCAGAACGAAGTCCAGCCCGCAGTGATGGATATGGCGGAGTTGGATGACGAGACCGTGGAGTGTGAAGCCGCAGTCTTCACCGCCAAACTGTTCCTCCATGTTGTCGACGGTGACTGGAAACAAGCCGAAGGACTGGCGGCAGTTCTCCACTCCTACTTTATCGAGAACCGTTCCAACCGAGGTGAGACCGTGTATGAATAACCCGACGATGGAACGGCAGAACGCAGTCAAATCCGTCTCCCAAATCTTCCAAGGTCACGGAAAACTGAGCGACGACGAAGAACAGCAGTTCAAGCGGTTAGTACGGGAGACTGCCTACTTCAACAGGGTTGGAAAATTCCAGACAGGTGAGAATCAGGGGTGACGAGTGACCACGTTCTCACCGGTTCCTTCCCTACCGAGGTATTGAAAGAGTTCAGACTGAACGAGGACGGGGAAGTCGAGGAAGAGATCACAGCGGAAAGCCACCGACCTGAACACCTCGCAGGAGACTCGGGTTGAGTGTTCCTGCGGTAAGGAGTGGAACGGAGTAAATGCCCAGCAAGACGCAGTCCGGCATCTTCGCAGAGCTTCCGAGATCGAGGAAGTCGAGCCAGGTGACCTGAAGAATATTGACGAGTACACCCAAGAACTGCGGAAGGCAGGGTACCAAGCCGAATACGAAACCCTGTGGAGCAGTAGCAGTAGTTTCCTGTCGATTCTATCTGTCGAGGGAACTGAGCACGCCGTCTTCCTCGGTGATGCTCTCGGCCATATTGTGAAGGAAGTCAGAAATCAGCTCCACGAGGTGACTCAATAGTGAATCTTTCCGACAATCCGTATGAGGAGGCGTATCCAGAGGAAGTGAAGAAACTAAGGGACGACATTGACGCAGTGTTTGAGGCGTGGGAAGACGGGAGTCTTTCCCGTCCCGGCTTCGCTGACGAGCTTCTGGGAATCGCCAAGCAGTTCAACAGGTATGCGAAGTACACGGAGCAGAATCTGCCTTGACCTTCGCACCTCTCCCTCTTCTCTTTCTTACCCTATCTGGATAAGGTATTTAAATATAATATGACCATTGTGTTACATAGGTGACACAGAATTAGTTTTCCAAACACTGTCTACGCACACAAATGCGGAGATGACGGATGCGATCAAATACATCTATCAAAATCAGAAGAAACTCCTGAAGGCGTTAAATGCGCCAGCCAAGAACACGCTGGCAGCTACAGGTACGACGGAGAAACTCAGGAATACGGCATAGGTGAAAGCCAGTAGTGGGATGTGACATACATGGACTGGTCGAGGTCAACTGGTACGGGGAATACGAAGACAACTACGAGGACGGAGAAGAACCGGTTGACTGGAGATGCGCTATCGACAACATCGGTTTCTGGGTTGGACGCAGCTACGACACGTTCGGTATGCTTTTCGGAGTCAGGAACTACGCCAACTTTGAACCGGTAGCACCGCAGCGAGGTATCCCAGAAGAAGGCAGCGAGAGACTCGATGATCGACTGGGCTACTACCGAGAAAAAGACCTTATCGGAGCTGTTGACTGCCACTCTCACACCTACCTCACTTTGAAAGAATTGAACGAGATCGATTGGGAGGAAACAACTGAGAAGGAAGACTGCCGGATTCGAGTCTACAACGAAGACAACGAACTTTTGAAGAAGTTTCTCAGCAGTACAATTCTTTCTGACGAAGAGGTTCAGCGAATCGAAGACGGTGAAGAAGTAGTCAAGGAAGTTGGTGACGGCGAGGTCAGGAAGTACCGCCGTGAGAAAATGAAAAGGACGGAAGCTCTCAGCGGTGCTTGGGAGAAACTTATTGAACAGATGGAGATGTTCGGTGAAACCTACGGAGAAGAAAACGTCAGGCTCGTCGTCTGGTTCGACAATTGAAGGTGTTACACGCAGTGGATAATGTAGACGAGATACTGGAAGATCCAACCCGTCACGAGGACAAAGGACTCGCAACCCGTCTAACCTACGACGGAGAGCGAGGCAAGTACCGAGTGGAATACAGCCTTCTCCTGAAGGATGGGAGTCTTGACGGCGACTGGAGTGTCTTCGGCGGGTCAGTCGGTTGCCCAACCAGTGAGTACGACGCGGAGGAAGACGCACGCAGGTTGTACGACAAGATTCCGGAAGTCGGTAAAACCGAGATAATCCATCAGATACGGAAAGGTGAGAATCAGTAGTGACAGCTGAGTCAGAGGCTGTAATCGTTCTGTCATTCATCGGTTTCATGTGCTGGTTTATTTTATCAACGAGTACCGCCTGGAACCGATGGGATAAACAAAAATCCGGGTGGCGTGATAATCCGAAACCACTTACCAATATCGGGAAACTGATGCTCGTACCCGGGTTAGCAACGGTTCATATTTTCAAGGTTGCGACGAAGTTGATGTACAAAAACTCTGGAGGTGAGAGTGAGTAGTGGTTTCGCTTGATGAGATCAAGGAGAAGCGGAACTGGGAGGTCTTGGAGGAGGATTACTATTCTCCGGTCTCTCCCTGGTCCAGTGGACGGTTCAAATCAGTAGTGATGGAACATGAAGAGTACGGGACAGAGGTAGCGATTAGAAGCGATATCGACGTCAAGGGAAGCCCTGAATACTATTTAGAGGTTGACGGTGAGACCTTGGAAAGCGATCTTGGACTGGAGAAATACGATTTGATGGAGCTTGAAATGCAGAAGCAGGAGAAAAGAGGACGATACAAATGAACGAGCACGATACGGAATACGGCACGCGCAGCTTCTACAACGAAGCACAAAACCCAGAAAACAAATACCGAGGTGAGAACCCGTAGTGGAACAGTTTTCGCTGAAACTTCCTGACACGCTGAAGGATCAAGCTGAGGAAGCAGCTGAGGAGAAAGGATACATGAATACGTCAGAGTACGCGAGAGCAGCAATTAGAGAAAAAACAGAAGCCGATTTAGTAATTGTTAGAGACGACGAGGAGATGATCCCGGTCGAAGACATCAATGAAATGTTGCGAGAGCAGGCTGCTATTTCACTGCTTGAGTCGAAGGTTGAGGAAGAAGGCATACCAGAGGTTTGGGAGCCAGGTGAAACGTGGAAACCGGTTCTGGAAGAGATACGTGAGGAACTGGTTGAGACAGACCTGATCTCAGACGATGTCTCTCTGGAGAAGATCTACGAGTACACGCAGGAACGCCGTGAAGAACTGGTACAAGAATACGGAGGTGGTACGTGATGACTGAGGCAAATCTGAATCAAGAGAGCTTGCTGTACAAGGAGGAGGTCGTCGAGGCCAAAGAAGAGTTAGACGAGGAAAGCAGAAAGATTCTGGAGAAGTTCATCAGCAAACTTGCCAGTTACTCTAAGCAGGAGATATCCGAGAAACCCCGATTATCTACTCCTGAGTACCACCAATTGAAGAAACAGATACTCCCGGAAATGTTCACTGACAGGGATGTAAACCTCAGAGATCTACGGAGAGCTATCCGAGTTCACTTCTACAAAGGCCGGATACCGGACGAAGCACTCTACAAGGACCCAAACGGAGGTGAGAACCAGTAGTGGAGAAGGAGATTGTGAGATCGAAGATTGCCAGTAAAATGACGCCCGAGGAAGTAGAGGCTAATTTAGATCCTATCCACTATTCTTGGTACGTAGAAGGAAAGCACCTTGTCTATCTCATCAATCCGGAGTGGCTTGATTACAAGATTAAACCATTCTGGAAAAGAGTTAGAATAGTTCTATCAACGAAGAAAGAGCACTACCGCCCAGACAAACGTATAGTACTCCTTTTAGATGAGTGTCCGGCGGAAACAGGAGAGGTCGCTGAGTTCGAAGTCACACCTGCTCCTAACTCGGAACACTTTGCCGAGTTCAAACAGAGACTGGACTCCAAGTCGTTTCAAGAATATCTCATACGAGGTGAGAACCGGTAGTGGAGGCGGTCAAGGAGATCCTCGAGAGGGAGGGCGTCACGTCTTCTGAGGATTTGGAGATCAACGATCCGTTCACGTATGATGGCGGTGAGCTTCACTACGACTTGGCTATTGAGAAGGTGTACGAGGACACGCTTTCTGTGGAGCAGTTCTACAAGAAGCGGATGGATCGAATGTCGGCTCCGGAGGTTAGGTTCGATATTTCGGACTACGACAACTGGGTACCGATAGAATACACGAACCACGACACGGTACCGCAGATCTATGACCGAGATGAATCCGGTCTCGATGACTTAGACGAGTTCCTGGAGACGTGGAACAAGAACCTGAAAAGCCAGTTCCCAGCCGAAGAAGTAGTCGAGGAGGGTCAGTGATGCAGCTACAGGTCAGGAAGAAATTTAACCATATTTTCGACAGTGCTCTCACTCATTCTTGGGCAATCTATAACCGAAACAGGAAGTTTGGGAGGAAGTACGAAGGATTTGCTAAAGCAGTAATCGTTTTCCCATTCTCCCTGGCTATCGGTTTGGGACTGCTGGTTTATTCACTGATTCAGGATCTCTTAGGAGGTGAGAACCAGTAGTGGTCAGGTTGAAGAATAGTACCGAGGAGACGGTTGAGATTGTACTGGAACCCGGCGAGAGCATAGACATTACAACTCTTCACGAGACTTGGTCAGATGGCTCACTCAAAGACTCTCTTGAAATCATAGTGAACCCAGAAGAAGGGAGTGAAACAGTTGATCGGGATGTTGAGGATGAGATCGATGCTACAGCAGGCCAGCTTAATGCAGAAGCATTGGGAGTGCCAAGAGATGATGACAAAGATGTAGATTGGGTTAGTGATGCGCTAAGAGAGCCTATTAAGCAAGAAACAGCAGAAGATCTCATTCGGGTTATCCGGCACTATGTTGAAGATAAAACAGGCGAAGAAGCAGAGATCTATGTAGTTGGGAAAAATGCCAAGCCCGGCGATGTGATTCTACTGAATTATAAAGGTAAGAGTCACACTATTGATAGAGAATCGCTCGCCCACGACTTTTTTTGGTTTTTTATTGAGAAGATTCAATCAGAGGATGATAAAGACGGAGGTGAACCCGAGTAGTGGAGGATGTTTCTCTACACTACCTGAACTGGGATCGGGAGGACGACAACACTGGTCCGGCCTCCACACTTTTCCACGAACTCCACGTCGACGAAGCGGAGTACGAGTCGTTCACTGCATCCGAGTTCGAGGACTTGTACCGAGAGGTTGCAGAACTCGAGTCCGATCCAGACAGCTTGGAGGATGTCTGGAAGCAATGGAACACTGGAAGCGGAGAAGAGTCCCAGCAGTACCTTGACCTACACTACTGCGAACCGTGCGATGAATACATTGAGACGCCGGGAGAGGCCGAAGTCCACGCACGGGACAGGCACGACTACGACCCGTTGATGAGCACTTCTTTGCCGAATTACATCCACGGTGAGCGAAGCATGAGTGTGGGCGACGTAGTCCAGGACAGAGAACAGGACGAGTACTTCATGGCTCAGCCAATCGGGTTTCAGGAAATCACAGTACTGGAAGAAGACCGGGGTGAAACCCTGTAGTGATTTCAAGTATGCAGCAGCCTACCATATTTCTATGCTGGATTCGGATGTTGCCCGTGTCAGGGTTGACCGTCTCCGAGAGCACGTCAAGGAGCAGAAACGGGACGCAGAGGAACGGCGGGTTGACGCCGTCGAGCAAAACCAAAGCCATACCGTCAGTGAGTCAACCGGAGAGATCGAGGCCTTCGAGCAGATTCTCCGGTACCTTGATGCCAAGTCAGGAGATCGAGACGGACCAGACTTGGACAGGGTTCGATAACATCTGTGGAGGTGAGGTTTCGGATGCTTGAGGGCAGCCAGTTCTTGGAAACTCTTGAAGATGGAGCATCTGAGCCTGAGAAATTGAAAGAGAGAATCGGGTATGGTGATCCTCCAGTCGGTATCTCGCTGTTCTCCGGTGCAGGAGGTTTTGACCTTGGTATGACGCAGGCCGGTTTCGACGTCCGGGTAATGGTTGAGAACGATGAAACAGCCTGTAAGACCCTCCGAATGAACATGGAGGCGTTTGACGACCATACTGAGCCGGAGATCATCCAGGACGACATCCGAGAGGTTTCTACGAAGCAGATTCTCGATGCTGCAGATTTACGGGTAGGAGAAGCTACTGCTGTCTTCGGCGGTCCGCCGTGTCAGGGCTTTTCGATGGCCGGGGATAGAGATCCGGGTGACGAGAGAAACGAACTGTACCAGGAGATGGTTCGTGTTGTGAACGAGGCGAAGCCGGTCCATTTCGTGATGGAGAATGTGAAGGGATTGGCGTCTATGCAGGATGGGGAAGTCATTCAGAATGTTTGTCGGCAGTTCCAGCAATGCGGATACCACGTCAAGTGGGATGTCCTCGATGCCGCTGATTTTGGTGTACCTCAGCACCGTGAACGAGTATTCATTATCGGGAGGAGAGTCGATGTCATGGCATTTCCTTCGAATGCCCCACGGCCACAGATGCACATCGCTGCGAAGCCCGGGAAAGTCATTCATCCCGATTTCTTCCGTGAAAAGCATGGGCTTCAGGACTCAGAACAGACCGGTTTAGACAGCTTCACGAGCGAACCCGAGTCTGTGGACGATCTTCTTGAACGGATGATTCAGGACGGAGGTGAAACCCTGTAGTGGCAGATGATCTTGGTGAGGAGTGGTCGGAGGCGTACGACGAGATCTTGTCTGAGCTATATAGTGAGGCCACGCCCGGATTGGATTACGACAGCTTGGACCCAGTCAGTGAACGCGATTCGGAAGATATGCCGCCGATGTACCTGCAGCACTATCTGGACGGCGATAGCCAAGAAGAGATCATTGAGGATGTTCTTGATGACTACAGTATTCCTGAGGAGCGGTATTTCGATGCGAAGAAAGCCGTCTTACTGAGCAAAGGTCCATCCACCAGCCTGGGGAACGTGGACCGTGCCCGGAAAGATGCCGGACTGGAACCAGTTTCAGAACTCTTGGAAGGAGGTGAGACCTCAGAATGAGCTACGAGGACAAGAAAGTAGAAGAATGGTCTCAGGAAGAGTACAGAGAGTTCTGGAGCAACTTTGTCGAAGAGCAGATTATCTACCGGTGTGTGCTATGTGAATCCAAGATTCCCGGTGATGTCGAGACTCACATGGAGAGTAATCACTCCGAGAAATATAGACAACATAATCAAAGTCTCGAAGGTCACACCAAACCCTCAGAAAGGCCTGAAAAGAAACTGACAGAGGTTGATTCAGGAGGTGGTTCGGAGTAGATGGGTGATCCAAGTATTGTAGCGGAATCGAAGCAGGCTCAGGGCCATCTACAGCTTCAGTTGAAGCAGCCACAGCTCAAGTACATCAGCGAGTTCCTGGGCTTGGACTGCGCCGTCGACGTGCTTCAAACCGATCTCTTCCCGAACGGTAAGGAGATCAGTGAGACGATGGCGGTATACGACGCAGTCAGGAAGCACCCCGAGTTCGATCAACAGGATGAGGACGTGACGATGATCTCTGTTGGGGACGGTTCAACTCCGCGGACAGCCGGTTTCTTCGCGTTTATGACTCACTGGGATTGTTTCAGTGTCGACCCTCAGTTGAAGACGGAGGGCAGCCACCCCAGTATCGACCGGTTGCAGTGTTTCCCGGATCGGATTCAGGAGCACAGTTTTGAGGTCGATGGGAAGGCGGTAGTGACTGCGGTTCACAGCCACGCTGATCTGCAGGAATCAGTTGACGCAGTCGACGCTGACGAACTCCTGGTCATAGCTATGCCGTGCTGCGAGGCGTTGGAGTTGGAAAATCGGGAGCCGGATAAGGAGTACGCTGACTGGGGATGCTTCTCCCCAGAGAGAACAATAAAAATCTGGCATCTAAAAAACTGCTCAGAGGGTGGTGAGGATGCTTGATTTGCTCCTGAAAATTTTCATAGCCATTACTTTCTTCGCCTTCACCGGTTTCCTGAACAGGAAGAACTTGTCCGAATCAGCTTCGGAATCGTTCAACAGTTTCCCGGACATCAAGTTCTATCTCTCCAAGCGGAAGTTCGCTTGGGAAATGTACGGTCATTCCTGGTATAACCCGCAGGGAATCCTTTCCAAGCTTCGTGTGATGTACGGTGCGGGAGGATGTTATGGCAGTTCTGATGGTAATATCCACGTCAACCTCTCAGCAGTCCATAGAGCGCAAGAGAAGGGGCATGGTGTGGGCGGGTTCAAACTGCCATCATTGGAAGACACCGTCGAATATATACTGGAACACGAGGCTCTTCACAGCGCTATCCGGAGTCACGCCGAGGTAGAGTACGAGAAGCAGGAAACCGAGTTCAAACAGAAATGGAATAGCAGCTCTCGGCTGGGAAAGATCAAGATCTTCTATTCACAGTGGAGATACGGGTTCGGCGGTGGTGTCCCTTGGAACGAGGAATGGATTATCAAACAACTCCAGGTCGCGAAATACTCTAACTGGAGCAGTATATCTATGAACCGCGAACCAGAGGGTGGTGTTTCTGGGTAAGGATTGGCCAGTGGAGTACTTGACCAGTCTCCCTCATATCGAGACCGAGGATCAGGTTCAGCAGGTACTCGCTGCCTGTTTCACGAAGGAAGAGTTCATTCAGACCGTTGATCACCGGAAGCTACGGAAAGTAGACAGAGTTGGGTCTTCGTACGCTACCGATATCCTTGAAGACGTCTTAGAGAACCCGGATGATAGCAATGAGAAAGGAGAGAAGAATGAACGGGAGGCACGAGGTATTCTCCGCAGAGTAGGTGTCGCCGAGAAGGTGGACACCTATGCTAATCACGATGCGTTCAAGTTTGCTGACCTGATCGGGATCAAACCTGGCTACCCTACGAAACTGGTTCAGGTGAAGACCAACCGGTTCACGAAGAAAGACAGGGACTGGTACAGTCTACGAGCCAGTCTACACCTGGCTTCAGAGTATGTAGAGCTCGAGGTCTGGGTCCGTGTAGATCGTGAGGGCTGGGAGATGTACCGATACGACAGAGACAAGGAAGACTTCCAGCTGTTCTTAGAGATCGATACCTGCGATGTGTCGGAAGCCGGTCGTCAGTACCAGGAGAAAATCAGCGAAGAAAGAGCAGAATCGGAGGTCAACGACAGGGATGAGTAAGACCGTTAGTAGATATTGCAGACTGCTGGATAACGGGGCCACCGATTCCCTGTCAGAGAAACCAGTGTACATCGAAGTGGGAGAAGACGGAGTCGTTGTAGAATGGAGACTTGGTGGTATCAGTGAGGGCAGTGCTTCCCCCTGCGAAAGCGTAGCCGAGGCACAGAACGAGATACGAAATGAATTGAGAAGAATGAGACAGCGGAGCAGTGTCTCTGAGTTAGCAGTCAACGATATCGAACTGAACGACGACACTGGTGAAGTCGAGCTTTATCAAATTCTACCTCAAATCACGATACAGGACTATCTAACAGGTGATGCATGAATCGAGATATATGATGTAGAGGTTGACTGGAAGGAGGATTTAGGGAATGATCCACGTCTCCACTTAGAAGCAGACGATATCCCGACACGAGACGAACTCAGGTACGAAGGCTCAACGGACTCTGGTTTGTGGTACGCGGAAAGTGACGACGGTTTTGTCTCCTACTTTGCCTGGAGCGGTGGCCAGCAAGACGGGTACGGTGGCAGGCATTTCGATATCACGACTGTCGACGGCGAGGAAGTCACGTTGAAAGGGCCGTGGAGCAGCCGAGCCGGAGTGATGAACAAGGCCGGTTACGGCCCGGTGATGGACGTACGGTTCAACAGTACAGGGAGTGGAGCAGTTACCGTGAACCGTGCGGAAGAAGCTATCGACGAGTACCTGGAAGACGTCGAACTCGAAGAGAAGATCAAGTTCAGTTCCGAGGAACCGTACTACGTGCCTCAGAGAGTGGAGGACTGATAGCAGATCGGAGATGACGATGTTCTTGAGGAGCATGTAGAGCAGCTTACCGAGGTAGAAGACCTCGATGAAGAAACTGCGGAAGAATTGATGCAGGGATACGATTATCCCGGTGAGATTTTCACCGACCTGCACACCGCAAGCAGTGTTGAGTCGTTCGACAAGCCGGATCTTCCCGTAGACGATATCGACCAGCTGCACCGTGAGATGAGCCAGGCCGGAATCACATACTACACCGGAAAACAGCTGTACCTGGAGGCGAGTCAGCCGGATCCGTCCGATGCCCTCGTATACAGTTTCCCGGAGAAAGAGGATATCGAGTACGAGTTACTGGGTAGGGACATTGACTCGGTAGCTCATTACTGGAGGGACACCGACCAATTCCTCGAGATCAAGAGGTATCAGCATACGTTGGAAGGCAGTCTCGAAGAAGTTGAGGATGATATAGACCGGTTCACGCATCTACGGGCTACGTACTTGGAGCGGTATGTTGACCGGAGGGAATGGGAGATTCTCCGGGAACCGGATTACAGCGAATTGAGGGACGAGTCGCCGTTCAGCGTCGTGGATATTCCTGACGAGACGGAACAGGCCAGCTTTTCACAGTTCGAGAGTGGAGGTGGTAATGGATGAAAGAGTGTACTGAGTGTGGGAATCAGGAGCCGGATGATATGGGGATCTGTCCGAAATGTGGATGCCGTGACTTCAACCCGGTTTCTGGCGGTGAATAATATAAATAACCAGTTAAAATTCTTTGAATAGGTGAAACGAATATCGAATTACGGAAAGGACAATCTGCGATTGAATATTTGATGACGTACGGTTGGATGCTGATGGTGGTCGCTATTGTTGGCGGAGCGATCTTCGCATCTGTTCAAGACCCGGAATACGAGGTTACTGTCGACGGGTATCTGACCCATGATGGTGAGCGAGCTGGACTTGGATATGTAGAAGTTCATCAAAATGGGTTTGGAGAGCGTTGTAGCAACGAATTGGATGCTGCTACTTCAGCCAGGGAAGCCAGTGTAGGGCCAAGTGCAACGGGTGATATCACGTTCGAGTTCCAGGCACGGAACAGTACTGAGTTTGAGTTCTGCAGTGCTACTGATGTTGGACTTGACGAGTTGGTTGCCAGTAGAAGCACCCGTCTTCCACACCTAGTTGAGAGGACGATCAGCAATGAGTACCCGACTGAGGGCTACAACATTGTCGTCGAGGACGTAACGATAGAACCAGTTAGCGAGGTGAATTGAGGCGATTGACGGACTTGATGTAGGTTACGACCCGAAACGGAACGAGCCTGCCGGCGGATCAATCACGTTGGGAGACCGTTACTTGTTCCCTGTGGAGTTCCCGGTTGACACTGTCCAAAGCATTCTCGAGGACCAGGCCAGTGATTACGGCCACACGGTTAGAGACAATACGAACCCGTATTTCTCGATTGAGACCGGTGAAGAGACACGGTACGACTTACTGTATACCAAGGAAGACGAGGGTGTCAAAGCCGTAGCTGAGTACGACACAGAAGCCGGTGAGACTCAGGGTTTCTGGAAGGTTGACGACTTGCTGGAGGAGGAACCTGATCTGGATTCCTTTTGAGTAGTCCGGGATATGTGTTACGTGTTATATTTATAAATGATTGTGAGAGGTATTGTATATACGAGGTATTGATTATGACGCGATCACTTGAACAGACTATTCTACGTGGAAAGCCGCTGAAAACGCTGGCATATCTAAAATCAGAGGAAACAGAAAACTACGCTCTCGGGATCTCAAATGAAATTGATACAACCTACGGTTACATCCATAAAGTTATCAAAAGATTTGAAGAACAGGGCCTGGTCACGACAGAGAAGCACAGCCGGAAGAACATCATCACGCTGACCGAGGAAGGAGAAACACTGGCCGAGCACGCAACAGGTCTTATTGACGGGATTGAGGCTGTAGAAGAAAAACGAGAAACCGAGGGATCCCAGTAGAGGGTAGATTCTGACCATGGAAGATTCTATCAGAACAACGCTACTGAAAGAGAAGCCATTCAAACTCTTGCTCAAGCTGAAATCACGGAGAACAGATAACTACGCAAAGGATCTGTATTCAGCTATTGATACGACCTATGCTCATACAACCGATTTGATAAGCCGGTTCAAGGAACACGGTTTGATCACGTCGGAGAAAGAGGGTCGGAAGAAGAAATTGACACTGACTGAGGAAGGGGAGGAGCTCGCTGAGCAGGCTCAGAAGTTCGCCGCAGCACTGCAAAACTACGACTCAGAGGGTGGTAGAGAGTGAAAGATGAGGAAGTAGGGCAGACAAAGGAGAACGGTGCTACTTTCTTTACAGGACTACTCCTTCTCGGCGCTATAGCTTTCGGGTTAATCATCGGATTCGGATTTTCGTCGGTCAGACCCTGTTCAACCAGTCAACTGGAGATCGATGGTCAGTGCTACGAGTTCACGCAGTTGGAGGACGGTTTCTACGATACCTGGAGTACACTTGAGCAGGATAATCCGGAAGGTATCGGGCTGGACCTGCTTGTCTCAGAGACTCGGTTAGAAAGCAAGTCCCAGGTACTGAAGATGATACAGCATTTGCAGGATGAAGGACGGGCAACCTGTTTTCCACGAGGTCTACTGCGCCAAGAGTGCCTCCCAGCGAATACAACTGAAATAGAAGGTGGTATGAAGTGAGTCTGGCCGAAACTGTGAAACGGTTATTGTTCGGTGAGGACGTGCCCTCTCCTCCAGATGGGGCATTTGAGATCTATCAGTGCAAAGCGTGTGGCTGGGGGGTTACGGACGCAGAGAATACAGGGGCGATAGGCACGGCACACGCTCACGCTGAAGGACACACCGGTTTATTCTCGTTCGGTAACCCTGTGGAGTTAGATCGGTTTATCCGGCGACTGAAGGTTGAGGACTTCGAGGAAATCCCGACCGACATAGAGGAATCAGACAAAGGTGATGCGTCATAGCTGACCGGGAATACCAGCTCAGTGCTGAAGATAGAATAGCGCTTGCAGAAGCTGAGAAAGTTAGTATTGAAGATCAGGAAACAGGAGAAGAGATAGTTCTGAAGCCAAAAACCCGCGAGTATCAAGGTAGTCCAAGTTTCTGGAATCTCGTTTTAGGAGGTATCGGAGGTGCGCTGATTGGTACAGGACTTCTGATGATCGGAGTATTACCAGCTACAAAGAGACTTGCCGGAGTCTGCATCGCCGTTGTCGGTCTGTTGCTCATCTATCTTGCGAGACAAAATGTTCAGAAGGGTGATGCGGAATAGCTTCGGATCCGGAACTGAAGGAATACGCTGAACCAGTCGTTGAACAACTCGAAATCATTCATAGAATGGGTTACAGTCGTCACCGGGTCTACGATGACTGGCTGGACTTGATGACGTACAGCCTGCAGCGAGACGACGAGAACTACCTGGAAATCGTGGAAAGGTACGACAACGACGGCGAACAGGGTGAGCGTGAGATTGACCACTTCACCTATGCCTTCGGTCTTCTGCAGGAAGGAATGAACGAGGCGAACCACGACCTCTTGGGTGTGGTCTACGAGGAAATGGGGCATAGCAGCGACAGCTTTGGTCAGCACTTCACACCGCACAACCTGTGCGATGCTAAAGCCGAGATGCTCCTCTCCGACCTAGATGAGGAACGAGACGAGCCTTACACGGTGCAGGATCCGGCGAGCGGTAGCGGGCGACTCCTGATATCCGCAGCCAAAAACTTGCCTGACACGGTTGACGCCGAGTTCTACGGTGTGGACAAGGATTCGACCTGTGCCAAAATGACCGCTCTCAACTTGACCTTCTTCAACATGGATGGATACGCGGTTCAGGGTGACTCATTGAAAATGGATTACCGAAGGGTCTGGCAGACCCAAGGATCCGCTCTGGGCGGCGACATCCGTGAACTGGAACAAGATGAGTGGGACAACCCGTACGATCAGGAGGTGGATGACGTCGACGAAACCAGTGAAACCGCTGAGGTAGATTTGGTACAGGACTCCGAAGAAAGAGAAGAGGACGAAGGCGAGGTTGTTGATTTCCAGGAGCTACGGGAAACCACGTTATCCGATTTCACCGAGAGAGGTGAGAAGCAGTAGTGGCTGAGTGTTTTCACTGTGGTAACGAAGTCTCGGAAGAAGAAGCTGAGAAGGAAACCCCGCTCTGTCTTGATTGTAAGGCGATAGGGATATCGAGAGACGCTGCACGGAAGGTATCTGAGATAGGCAACCCATTTCAGGAACTTTCTGAAGCAGCTGACCGAGAAGGTGAGAAGCAGTAGGATGCCTCCGGAAGGATGGAATGATGTCGACGGCGTGCATTTCGGTCCTGAAGACGGTGTCAAATCCAGTTACAGCAGACGGGATATAGCGGAAGAACTAATCGAAGTAGCAGACCTTGAGTACCGGGATTATCTGGTGACGCACGGCTGTTTCACCCGGAGTCAGATGCGGCAACTCCTAACTCAGGTTATCGGCAGGGAAGCCGAGAAGATTGACGACGAAGATCTTTCTCAGAGAGTAGCTGAAGAAGCAGGGATTCCCCATCAAACACACCAAGGCAGCCACCACTGCTTCACCGAGGAAAGTCTCTGGGAGATCCTGCAGACAGTCAAGGAGAGAGGTGAGAAACAGTAGTGGTTGAAGACGAGGTTCTGGAGTAATCGTATATACGTCAAACGAGTTCTCCCGTGTATGAGCGCTGAGGAGAAACTGGAGATAGTCAACGAGATCATCGGGGAGGCGTTGGAGCAGCGAGGCACCGAGCCAGTGAACTTGGAACTGAGTGAGGAAGAGACGGATCAACTGGTCGCCGGACTTACCGTGTACCGTCAGGAACTGGAGAAACAAGTATGAGTACTGGGTTGGAGAGTGTCTTGGTTCAGTGCCCTGGCTGCAGCAGAGAAGAGACATACAGGGTTGACGACGAGTTCATCGAACTGGGTGAAGGCAGCTACGGAATGGTTGACGATGTCGAGAGAATCGGCAGCCACGAGGCGGACGAGGATATCACGCATTTCTGGGCAGGGTTCAACTGCAGCAGCTGCAGTCAATCTGTGAAGGTCGTATCGTTCCTGGCGGATCCATCAGAACTCAGTGTTCCACGAGATGTGGTCGAGAATCGTATCGAAGATCTTCGTGAAAGCCGGGAAATCGTGGAGTTTGAGCATCCATTGGTGGAGGATGAACCTCCTGAGTGGGAGCAGGTATTCTACGAAAACGCCTTGGAAGGCACTGAGGAATAGATCAGTTTTACTTGGTTCTAAGTAGGTGTATTGAGTTGGTCAGCGGTAGAACCACAATGTCGGATGATTTTGAGCCGTTCTTTTCGTCAGGTGAGGCTGACTCGGTTTCAGATGAGTATCCGGATCTTCAGTCGCTTGATGTTGAGGTCCAGTTGAGTAAGATCGCTGGGGAGGATGTCGGTTATAGGCGGTACGATGAGACGGAGATGCCGAGTCACATTCAGTGTCCTGAGTGCGGTGCGAACGTCTCAGTGGGATGGACTATTGCAGATTACATCGACGAAAAGGAGACGGATTTTGAGGATACGGTGTCGTGCCACGGAGAGATCTTCGAGGGAAAGAGCTGTGTCGTCTACTTCGAGATAGACGGGACAGCCAGCTACGTATAGCACTCCTGCCGAACATATATAAACAGAATTACAACATTCTTGGATAGAGAAGGCTTCCTGGTAGCTCAGTGTTTGGCTATCTGTGGATGGTGACCGAGCGGGCCGAAACTGCCTGAACCGCCACAGCGGAGGCACAATGCCAGTAGGCAGTGTAGGTAACGGTACGCAGGTTCGAATCCTGTCCAGGGGCCTTTTCCGTTCCTTAGCTCAGGTTGGTTAGAGCAACCGCCTGTAGAGCGGTGAGTCCCCTGTTCAAATCAGGGAGGGACGATTTCGGCTGTGGTAGCTCAGTTTGGTTGAGCGGAACTTTGCAAGTCAGATGATACCGGAGGCGGGTACTCCGTCAGGTTGAGGCACAGAGTTCGGCGCAGGTTCAAATCCTGTCCACGGCCCTTACAGAAGGTGAATACACGATTTCAGAAGACGAATCAGAGGAATCAGAGAAGTGTCCGGAATGCGGTGAAGTCTTAGACTCATTTGATGAGTTGGTAGATCACCGGGTACAGGAGCACGGTAAACCGCTTTCCGAACAAATCCAAGAAGCCCACGAAGAGGTAATCATTGTTAGGGTGAAAGGCGGTGGGAATACTACTGTAATGCCTGATGATCCTGATGATGCTCAGTTCCTGTACGTTGACAGCGAGGAGGAGAAAGAATACGCCGAGTATCTACGCGACTCGAAGGATTTCGGATACACAACTATCCGGACGATGCTCCACGGACGAAAGGAATGGAAACAGTACAGAGAGGCGCAGAATCAGCAGTGAAGGATTTGCTGTTTCAGATGTCGGAGGACTGGGTGAAGAAGCATCTTCGGGGGAAGTATGATGGCCGTTTTGTCCGGCTTCCAGTCAAGGAGCACCCGGAGCTCACCGGCAAGGGTCAGAAGGTTTTGTTCAGCACGGGTGACCAGGTAATCGGAGAAGCAGAATTGAAGGAAGTCGATCAGGATGAGATACGGTTTGAGCCGTTGAAACCGGTTAGTCGTCCGAACCCGGAAAACCCGCAGGAGAACGGGTTCAAATACGTTGACGCGGATGAATGTGGTCAGTACGAGATCCAGTATATGGGGATGATCTACGAGTTCAAGACGTTCGAAGACTTGGTACGCGGAGTTTTGAAGCAGAAACCTTCGACCAGGAATGACCTCGAACAATTACAGCACATTGTGTGGTCGGAAGCCCAAGACCTGGACTTGAACAGTTGGAGTGACTACAGTGAACGGATTGACCCGTCGACGGTTAGAACGACCGTTGAGGAGATACAGGTCTGGAACTGTGCCTTCCCACCGACCGATCCCGAAGAACTGGTTGACCGGTTCAGGTCATACCCAAAGTCAACCCGGAGGTACGAGGGATTGAAGGAATACGTTGAGGACGCCGCCGATTTCTACCGGGAACAGGGCAGCCCTGGCAAGGCGGAAACCCTGTTGGACGAAGTCGAGTTACCGGAAACAGGGAGACCGACAGAAGAACGGCATCAAGTAATCGTGGAGAAGGTAGCCGAGGCGTAGTTTTTGACTTATTCTTCTTGGTCAAACTGGTCTTCGACTCGGTCCAGGGCGTCTCGAATCTCTTTGTCCTGTTCCTGGATCTGGAACTCAGTGTCCTTGGCGAACGCTGCGAAGGTGCTGTATTCTTCCTGGAGCTTGGCGGATTCTCCGTACTCTCGGCTTGCCATCTTCATCAGGCATTCTGCGAGTTCGCTGCTGGAGATTCCGGCTCGTTTTGCTTCTCTGGAGGCCTCGTTACACGCCCGGATGAAGTCGTCCATATCAGGATCGCTCATATCCAGCGGGTTTACAGCCAGTCCACATCAATCCCTGTACATTCAGAAGGGAGGTATCGACCGGCAGTATATCCATTTCACAGAGGAACTGGAAGAACTGTACCAAGAATAGAGGCAGTATTTTAGAATACGTTACTACCCTAGATCCACGATTTTCACAGCCACCTTCGCTTCCGTACCAGACGGCTTCTGGAACTGGTACACGTTATGATCCTGGAACCGTGTGAGGGCTGAATGGAAGTTTTCGTGGTCTTCCACAGCTTCCTCTACCCCATTCTGGACTGTAACAAGATTTTCGCGGGTGGAGAAGATTAAGAGTGCAGCGTGATTGTCTTCAGCTGTTAAATTACAGAGTAGCTGGTCGACTGCATCACGGAATCCCTTCTTCCCGGTCCAGAACTTGCATTCCGCTACAAACAGATTGACTCCCTGATGCCTAAGCAGTATATCGGTTTTTCCTCCCCGGTTGAAGCTTTCTGCAGTAGCATTGCCGTAGTGGGAGTTAATTGCTCCAAGGAAAATGGTTCGCAGGGATTCTTCATCGAGGTCACGGACAGTCTTCTCCGCTTGCTCCACGCTTATCCTCATACTGTCGATAATGTCTAAAATGTCGACGAAGGTCCGGTCACGGATCCTCTGATCTTTCGATGACGAATCTTTGAGATCAGGTAACTCAAGCTCTTTCTTCCTTTCTGGTTCGACAAAGCCTTGCTCTACATTTTGACCGGAGATCCCCAGTTCTGCCAGTGCTTCATCTTTAGCATCCATGTTTTCCCTGTGGTCCTCGATGAACCGCCGGGACTGGTCTTCGAAAGAAGTCTGCATCTTTCGAATATCGTTGTTTAAGCGGTTGACGTAGTCCTCCAGCTTGCTGTGCCAACGTGAGATATCGTTATCAATCGTGCTCTTGATCTCTTCAGAGTCTTTTCCCTGTACCTGGTAGTCCACGTAGTGGGTTATCTCGCTATCTGTAAGATTGTTATAAGTAGGAAATGAAGTGGTGTGGCTGCGAGGTCGTGTGTGCAGCATCTGTTTCTCCCCTGTGTAAGGGATTTTCAATTTTAGCCGTTGGACTTTCTTCGTTACTTTTCCACCGTGTGGTAATTTAGGAGACGGCGATAAGCGCTCGGTTGTTTTTTCGACTTGGCCAACGTCTTCGTGGATAGGTTCGTGCAGCTGGATTGGTGATGGAGAGTATTTCGAGGAGAAAATCAGGGTGAGGGAGTCAGTACTGGTTTCTAATTCGGTAGAGCTGAGCTCCGAGATCTCCTGCTTCATCTGATCCCTCTGGTTCCTCTGGTATTCGTGGAAACTAGTTTTGGAGAATAGGTAGTTTGGGGATCTCCGCATTTGACTCTGAGTAATCCTGTGAAACTAATAAGATTGCTTGTCGACTACAGTCTGCTGAATGGTGGAGACTTGCTGTTGTCACCGGCCTCAATACTACTCGACGAGATATCCCAATACTTTTTCACGTACAATGGGGGGATTAGCAGGCTTTCACCCCATCAAATCCGGTCTATTAGTTTCCTCAGGTTAGACTTATCTGTTGTGTGGAACGACAGGGTTCTATGGTTGATCTGACTTCGGCTCCGGTTCTTGGTTTTCTGGGCGGGATCTTCGGCGGTACCGTTGCCCAGGGATGGGCGTTTCTCCGTCGACGGAAACGTGATTTGGATCGGCTTCGATCCGTGCTGAAGGAGACACGGGAAATTTCTGAGAGTAAGTTGGATTCCGCTGATGAAGGCCATGCTGAGATGACTGACGAAGATTTAGTGATGCTGCAGAATGAGTTGAAGCAGACCCGTCTTCAGGCGTCGTATCTACTTGATGAAGATCAGCGGAAGAAGATTGGAAAGGTCGAGACGCAGTTTACGAAGATCTCTCATTCTACTGGGAACGGCGGAACGAGTCTGAACAACAGTCAGTTAGCGGAACGGTTCACTGAGAAGTCGGACGAAGCCCTAAGGTCGTTGAGGTGGAAGGCGGTGAAGATCTGGCAGTAATCATAAAAACAGGGGTGTGCAAGTCTTTTCTATGATAATTCGACAACAGAGGCTGTCTGTCCGAGGTGTCCGATAGTATGCCACGCCGTGATGATCCCGTAGTTGATACGGTGGAGAACATCGACGGCCTTCTGACAGCCTACCAGATCGACGAGGAAGATGCCTACGTGGATTTCGATGCAGTCTACGAAGAAACGTCCAGCCCCTTATCGGATTTCCAGTGGCGGGTCAGCTACAGCCTGGACAGCGACACTCTGGAGGAACCGGTCGGAGACGAATGGGAGGCACTCACCGATGCAGGCGAGGAGTTCGCCCGTGATACCTACCAGTCCATCGTTGATGCGGTTGAAACCGAGTTCCCCGAAATGAGTGTAGAGTACACCTCGGTCGAGGAAGCTGTGGAAACGTACCGGGAACTAGAAAACTGACTATGGCCAGGTACACTGAGTCAGATCAGGGGAAGCAGCGAGACCGGAATGAGGACTACGTCTACAGCTTCAAACTGGACGACGTCTATGGACTGGTTGTTGCTGATGGCTTGGGTGGGCACAACGCCGGCCACGTAGCCAGCGAGCTTGCAGCAAGAACGTTCGGAGAATCCTTCCAACAATTGAACTCCGGCGATCTGGATGAAGAAGCGGTTCGGTTGAGCTTCGAGGATGCCGAAGATGCTGTCCACGAGAAAATCGGTGAATCCCCGGATGAGTTCGAGGGAATGGGTTCGACACTGGTTACAGCCGTCATCAAGGGTGGGAAAGCACTTATCGGAAACGTCGGTGACAGTCGGGCCTACCTAATCAGTGACGGCGAGATCCGGCAGATCACCGAGGATCACATCGAAACGGAGTACCACGGGATGGCCGGTCACCTCCGGAAGTCGCAGTACCTGTACAACGTGATCGGTGGCCAGGGAAACGAAATCCAGGTCGACGTCTTTGAACAGAGTCTCTCCCCGGACGACGTTCTACTTCTATGTACGGATGGTTTGACTGACGAACTCAGCGACAACAGGATCCGCCGAGTGGTTTCCAAGGCTGACTCAGTCAGTGATGCAGGCAGCCAGTTGGTGAGGTATGCGAATCGGAGTGGCGGCAGCGATAATATCTCGGTCACGTTGTTCTCTCCGAGCTGAGTCAGAGGGTTTACTGAGCGGGTTTAGCGGAGATGAGGTATTCGTAGTCGTGTTCTTCGAGTACTTCGACGGTGATGTCTTCCAAGTTTTGGACGTCTTCCAGGTGGTCGGTGGGTACGTAGGTGGTGACGGTGTCGTCGCTGCTAACGTGGATATCGTCCCGCATGATGTAGTCGAGGTCGGCCAGTTTCTCCACGATGTAGTCCGTGCCGGATGCAGACGAAGTCATTTTCTTGACCGTACTGTTGTCCAGCTTGGTGAAACAGTTTTGGGTGCAGAATTTCTTCACCAGGCCTACAGAGTCTCAAGCCGTGCCCATTTCGAGACGACGAGTAGGCGGAGGGTGGCCATGAACTTCGAGACAGAGGCACAGGTCTTCGTCTCCCTCTCCATCTCTGTGAAGGTCCAGGTTTTTCCAGTGGATGCGTCAATCACTTCTTCCTCGTATGGTTCAACGAACAGGTCGCCGTGGGAGAGTGCGTTTCGTAGATCTTTGTCAATCCCATCGACCAATCTCTCAGACTTGGAGTCCGAGAGTTCGTTCAGTTTGGCACCGAAGTTCATTCCGGACAAGTTCACTTCTAACGGGTTTCCGCCTTCGTGTATCCGTTTCACAGCGAGCAGGATGGTGGAGGCGTTGTCGCAGACGTCCATGCATTTGGAGTAGATGTCAATTGCGTTCTGTGCGGATTCTGGGTTAACCACCTCTATATCTGAGATGGGGTCAGACATTTCGGACAGCTTGACGTGATTCTGTGTGAGTGCGACTCCTTCGTCGCTGTCTCTGAACTCGGTTATGTAGTTAAATGCCAGGTCAAGCTGCTCTTCGTTGAACTCGTCGACCATGTCGACTACGGGTTCGTACCGTTCCCAGTCTTCGTGAATCTGTAGCTCACTGCCTAACCTGGCAATGGAATCTTCCATCATACCGGCAATAGTTGATATACCAGTCTCGAACCCGTCTTCCATCATCACCCGTAGAACACTACTAAGGTAGGAAAGCCGCTCTTCCGCTGGCTCAGGTATATCATCCTCTTCCAGAATCCGGTCAGTGATCTCTAAGAGCTCCTCTTTGCTGAGATTGGAGTCGACGTCTTCTGTATCTATCCTGGTCTGAGAGATAAGACCAAATCTACGTATCTGGCCTTCTAAGGCTTCGACAAGTTCTTCTTCAGAAGGCTCAGCCATTTACCGAATATTTCAACCGGTGTGACATAGGCCTTTGTGGAAAGAACTGCTTGAGATAAAGTCCGAGTTACTGGCTTCGGATGGCTTTGAAGTAGTTCTTGACTGGGCCGCCGAGTTCGAAGATTGCCAGCCCTGTCAGCAGGTTTCTCAGTCCCGCTAAGCCGAAGATATCTCCGATGAGGAAGTCAAGGAGGATCGAGAGGTCGAGAATTAGGGCGAGGTCTACTGCTCCGATTAAGGCGGTGACTCCGAGTGCTCGGAAAACATCGACTGCTGGGACGACTCCGTAGTAGTGTCCAGTGGCCAGTGCCGCCACCAGGAGAAATAGGAGAGGGGAGACTTGGTCGATCCCTCTCGATACGAGGGTGCTTTTGTCACCTCGGTAGTACCCGACAGCGAACTTCCCGGTTTGCAGGAGATCTTTGAGGAGGCTATCAGACATTCCTTCCAGTCTTGCTGCAGGTGTTATCAGGAATACAGCATAAGCTTTGGGCAGCCCGCTGGATCACTTATAAAAACAGTTGTGAGAAGTTCTATTGTATGAGGTGAATCTCTAATTTCAGAATCGGACTACGAAGCAGCGTTAGAAGCACTTCAAAACCGGAATTACGAGGAAGCAGCCAGTCACATCAGTACGGAGGACAAGGATATCGGAATCGACGGAGTACATCTGAAGGACGAACTACAGCGACTGGACGAACTGATGGGCAGCCACGTCGAGAGGGTTAGCGGCGCACTCGACGGAGTTCTCAGCAACTACACTGACCGATTGATCGACGACCTCTCCAAGAAAGTCCACGAAAAAGAGGGTGGTGGCAATGCGATATAACATCGGTGAGGCAAAATACCGGGATTTCAAGGAAGGGAACCTTGTTGAAAGGATCAGTATTTTCCTAATTTGGATGGGAGGTGTGAATGGAGTTATTGCGATCTTAGGATTACCAGTGTTTACAAGATCTTCGCTCAAGATTCCTGCGGGGCTTGGGCTAGCAGCGTTTACTCTTCTCTTTGGAATTGTATATGTAAACGGGTATTGGAATCTGTACCAAGGTCGTACTTGGTTCGGTGAAGAATCTGTGGAAGGTGATGCCGGTGGAGAGTGACGAAAAGGCAAGATGGCAGTGGAAACAAAACCAGCTGGAAGGCGAATATTTAGCCGACAGGAGTTACCGATGACTGAATTAGACAAACCCGTATTGTCTTTCAGGGATTTTCCTGACTTCGACTATGAGGATCTAACTGACTCTTACCAGTATGTCGATGACAACGAGAACATCAAGGCTAAGATCTGGAGCAAAGGCCGTCAAGAACGCATCTACTTCCGGGTTCGGCGTCACGATGATAAAAGGAAGTTCAGAGAGTTCTACGTCGAGCTTCCAATAGATACCAAGAAGAAAACTAACGAGGTGGAGCACGGTGGATGAGGATCTTCTTGAACCTGATCTGGAGTACTGGGAGTGGGACAGTGACTACGTAGAGGAAGAACCACGGGGCTTGGCCGGTTGGAAGTACGAAGGAGAACACGACTTCGACACTGATCTACGGGTCCGATTGAACGCTGAGAGAGACGGCTACCTGTTCATCCCGCCACACCAGTTCTACGCCTCAGAACCACGGACATACGGCGATCTGGACGAAGCCTACGAGGAAGCGGTGCAGTACGTCCACGACTTCGACGTCGAACAACTCGGGGACTTAGAGGGTGATCGTTCTGGGCAGTGATTTTGAATGCGGCAGGTGTGAAGAGCCTCTCTCGGAGAAGAATACGGTTTTCAAGCCAGCCAGAAATCAGCAAGGTCGGTCGCCTATGCATCCTGGTTGCTACGTAGCAAGTCGTCTACTTCAGAATACGAGAGGTCCGATCTACAATAACCCAGAGGAGGCCATTCAACCAGCTCGTGTCTGGTCCAGGGTTTTAGCCCGGATCCAGTACGGAGAACACGACGAATTATTTGGCGACAAGCTCAGGAAATGGCTTCCCGACCACCTCGACGAAATGCTGTCCAATGTAGAAGCAGCGTTGAACGGAAACGGCCCAGTCGGAGTCGATGTCGAAGACCAAGAGGAAAAGGAAACTCAGGACTCTCTCAACAGCTTCAATGACGAAGACGAGGCTGATATCGGTGGATGAGGACGAAGAGGTTCCGGAGTATCGACAATGGACGTACATTCTTGGAGGAGCAGCAATTTCCAGCGGGATCGTAGGAGCTGTTAACAGTCTCTTTGAGGTTGATCCTCCGTGGAATATCGGAGTTGCACTCAGTTTCCTGATGGTCTCTTTCGCAGCTGCGTTCCTCCTGTGGATGTACTGGAAAAGAGAAGAGATGGAAAAAGAACTCGAGCAGGACGGTGATTCTACCAGTGGATAAGGTGAAAGGTGAGTGCATCTGGATCACTGATATCGATACGATAGAAGAAGATCCGGACGAGGTGATGAAGCAAATCGATTTTACTCTCAATCTTTCCTCCTGGTGCGATTCCCAGATAGCAGGGGAGAACCACTATGCTCATATCTCGATTCCGGACGGTGCAGGCAGCTACCTTGATTTCAAACAGGCCGTCGACATCGCACTGGAACGAATACAGAACGACGAAGAAGTCCTGATTCACTGTGCTGCCGGTGTCAGCCGGAGCGTTGCAGTAGCGACGACCGTTGTTGCCTGTCGAAGAGAAACCGGTTTCGAGGATGAACTGGGCCGTGTGAAAAGCAGTAGAAACAGTGGGATTAACCCAGCTCCAGCACTGAGGAGATACGGACAACGCTACGTCGAAAACTATCTCGAAGGAAGAGGTGGGACTGTGTATGTGTGATTGCCGAGAATGCGGGAATCCTCCTTGCCAAGCAACCGAGGTTACGCACGTCACATATGAAAACTGCGAACAACACCGAGACTCAGATACAGGTGATGCTTCGGAGTGAACGTATTGATCTATGCCTCGAAAGAGGATACACTGCACAAGCATCTCGGCCCGTTGAACCCCGGTGATCAAGCGTATTGGACTGTCAACGGCACACCCCGGAAATGCGAAGCAGGTGACCGCGTCTTCTTCCACGACAGTGAAATGGTGTACGCCAAGGGCAGAATCACCGAGGTCGAAGAAGGGAAGATCTGGTTCACACCCCTGGAGAAGTACAAAGGGTACGCCGAAGAACCGCCGACTCAAGGCTTCAAATACATCGAAGGCCAGCCAGTACCGCCGTGCGTTATCTGCGGAGAACCAGCAGAGAAACAGCGGAGCAGCAGCTTCGCCATCAAATTCTACTGCGAAGAACACCATCCCGGTGAAGACCCGGCTGACGGGCAGGCTTCAAAAACGTGAGTTTGTAAATACTACTTATTAGGTGACAAATCGAGTTGAACGATGCAGAAGAACAGGCTGAGCAGGCCATCGATCTTTTCGAAGAACACGTCGGCTGGATGATGCCGGATACGAACTATGAAATCCAGATAGGTTACGAACCTGACCCCGACCCGAGCTATGGAGACAGTGGTATTGCAATCAGCTACGAAATGGAAGCCACCATACCAAGTGAAGACGGCGGGAGAGATTCTGAATTTGAGTTCAGTGGCGGCCACTTCCTCTATGGCGACCTTGATGAAATGCAGGCCGAGTACGAAGCCTTGGTAGACGAGTTCGAGAACCGGTACGAATCTTCTACGGTAGAAGCCGAATCCTGGGACGACATCGCAGAACGAATCGAAGGTGAGAATCAGCAATAGAGGAGCTTGATAGAGATCTTTACGAACAGCTGGATGAGCAACTGACGGAACTGTACCAAGACAGCAAGCAGACGTACGGTGTCTTAGACAGCTATTTCGAGGAGACCCGGACAGCGCTAGAGAGGTGCGATATGAGATATGCTTCCAGCAGCCAGATCTACGATTTTCTTGACGAAGACGAACAGGAGGAAGTACCGGCTACAACCTTTGGCTGGACTGTCTCCACGTTGAGCGATTTAGGTGCTATCGAGCTCTGGAACGACGGAAGGCACGATACCAACCGGTACGACCTGAACACGCTGGATGAGGACCACCTGGACTCGATTGAAACCGTGTTGGATCGCGGAGTTGGAGAATGACTTCAAAACACGACCTTAAAACAGAAATAAATACAGCTCAAATGCTGGAGCGCTGCGATATGTTCCAAACCCGTATTGTGATTTGACGAAGCATTCTTTTTCCGCTTTGCGTCCTCTTGGAGTAGAGGACTGAGAGGCGGTGGGATTGCCGGTTTTGCTCGTTGGTGTTTCCCTCTCCAACAGCTCCACAACCAGTGTGGAGTGGGTTGGTGCGGTAACGCAGACAGACTGGTTCGTCGTATCTGTATTTTCCCGGTTTTCAATCACATCGCTGTGATCGCCCTGTACGCAGTGTAGGGAGGTCGGAGGACGGCATTATCTACCCACCAGATCCCTTACGGGATGTGGAAGCCGTACAAGTCCAGCAGACGCTCTTTAGTTTGCGTCTTTTCTTATCCTCCACGCCGAACCCGGAGATTGGCTACTCGGTGTTCATACGCTTCACGGGATACCTGCTTAAAGCAGTGAAACAGCTGCATTCACCGCCTCACGCATATAGCGTGTGACGGCTTCGTAACTCATGTACAGTGTTTACTCACCAACTTTTAAAACTATAACTATACCTACAATTTGTATAGAGGTTACATCTATGCCTATGATTGAGGTGCCGGACAAACTGTACGACGAAGCCGAGGAAAATCTTGAAGAAGAAGGATTCAACTCCGTCTCCGAACTGGTGAGGTACCAGGTTCGGCGGTGGAACGAGAAGGTGCAGGACTAAGTGGCAACATTCACGGTACAGTTCCCGCTTCGAGAACCCAGTGAACGCAAGAAGGAACGACTGCGGGAAACGATGGATCGGCAGCAGGAAATCGCTCAGAAGATAGCTGAATTGATGCAGTCAATTCCATCCTCTCGATGGGGGAATGCGAAGAGTGACAGTGTGTATCATCGTTGGGTAGAGAAGCACTTCCCTGAGAACAACAGTCTTCGGAGTCACGACGCCAACCAAGTAGCCTACAAAGTCAGTTCCAATTTCCAGTCATGGAAGAGCAACGGATATGGAGACCAACCACCTCAATACGAAAACCATGCTTGGGCACGTTTTTGCAATTGCAGTAAGGCAGTAGAATATGACGAGAATAGTGGTTCCTGGGGGGTTAGACTACCCTTGGAACCGTATAATGGCGAGTGGTTGTCTCTGAATATAGGCGAGTACCAGGAACAGTTCTTGGAGAAAGAGCGTAACGGTAAAGCACGTTTTGGAGATGCCGAACTCAAGGAGTACAGTCACGGCTACGTTTTGAACCAGTCAGTTACCATCGAAACCGAGATATCGGATTATGAGCCGGAGACGTTCATCGGTGTAGATCTTGGCTTGAGTGATATTGCTGTAGCTGTTGCTTGGCAACCCGAAGACGGCGTCCAAGAAGTCGAGTTCTTCTCTGGCGACAAAGTCGCACATCACCGCAGAGAGCTACGTGAGACACGAAGCGAACTGCAGGAGGCCGGGCAACTTGGGAAGGTGAAGGAGTTGAAAGGTTTGGAGCAACGTTTCTGCCAGCAACGTAACCACGAGGTCTCCAAGAAGATAGTTGAACTCGCCTCCCAGTACGAGAAACCTGTTATAGTACTGGAGGAGCTATCTGGTATTCGGCAGCGGTTGAAGGATTTGAAGGGTCGGAAGGAGTTCAAGGCCCAGCTGAGTTCTTGGACGTTCGGAGAGTTACAGGGTATGATCGAGTACAAGGCTGAACGAGAAGAGATCAAGACAGAGAAAGTCGATCCGAAGTACACCAGCCAGAAGTGTAACAAATGCGGGGAGAAAGGCCGGAGACCTTACAAAGGGAATACGAAACGGTTCTACTGCCCAGATTGTGACTATGAGGTTGACGCAGACTTCAACGCGGCAGTGAATATAGCAGTTAAAAGGTCGAGTGAGACGAGCGACCAGCAGTTATCGTAAAAACCCGCACTATGAAACTTATCTAAAGATGATACTATGACAGACAATATAGAAGACGAAATACAGCAAACAGAGCAAACAATCGAGCAAGTTGAAAACCAGTTTGAAACCCTTGAACAGAAGGTAGAGCAGCTACGAGAGAAGAAGATCAGCAAGCTCGCTGAGAAAGTTGACTTCGAATCTTCTGACCTTGATGTCGACGACCTGAAAGAGTTCCTGAAACGACCGTACTTGGTCAACGAGGCAGGTGAAGACACGTACGAGGTAGTGGTGCCACGGTTCGTTGATGATTTCCAGGTTGGACGGTTGGACCGGCAGGTCGAGAACTACAACGTGTTCATCGTCGACAAGTACACGAAATGGATGACCGGAGTCCCCGCCGAGCTACAGGACGAGATCGACCTGGATGATGACACCCGATTCACCGTGAATGGAGATATCCTTGAGTACGAGGAACAGGACAGGAACACCGTTGAGGAAGATCCAGAGATTCAGGATCACGTCTCCGACGTTGCCGATGAGAAGGCGACAATCAAGCAGGGTCACGAGTTCGAACTGATAGCAGACCTCATCGAGAAAGGCGAGCTACCGTTCACACCGCAGCCAGTGGCCGACGAAGATCTACGTGAGCCAGAAGTCAACTTCGAGCTCAGGGACTACCAGCAAGAAGGATTTGACCGATTCATGGAGGAAGGTCACGCCTGTTTCTGCTGGATGACCGGTGCTGGGAAGAGCTTCCCAGCGATCTACGCACTTGACACACTCAAATACGACAAGGAAGATGCCAAGAAGGCAGTCGTGGTGTATGGCAAGGCCAGTGAACAGCAGTGGAAGCAGTACTTCGAGGAGTTCGCTCCACGGCTGGAAGACGAAGTTGAGGTAGTCACTTACCAGAGCCTGCACAAACTCGAGGGAGAATATACTCTGATTGTATATGACGAGTGCGACTATTTGCCAGCGGACACTTTTGCTAGGGGAGCAACCATACCGACGAAGTACCGGCTCGGATTGACCGCTTCTCCTCACAGGGAAGACGGCCGTGAGAACTACATTTTCGCCTTGACAGGACCGCCGGTCGGACTGGACTGGGAAAAAACTCTGGATATGATGGAGAAGTCGTATCACGAGATCAACGTCCACGTTGTAGAGGATCGTCAGGAGAAAATCAAACGGGTAGAAAGCATTCTGGATGACCGGCGTACACTGGTATTCTGCGATTCACTGGACTTTGGAGAGGAAATCTCCGAAGCCACAGGATTACCGTTCGTCAACGGCGAGGACACGAACCAATTAGAACGTATCCAAGAGAACGATCAAGTGGTTATCTCTCGGATTGGCGACCGAGGTATCTCTATCGACGATTTAGAAGTAGTATTGGAGGCTGATTTCCTGTTCGGTAGTCGCCGGCAGCAGCTTCAACGTACAGGACGGTTGTTCCACGGAGAGGGGAAGAGGCATGATATCTTCTTCACTCGTGGCGAGTTCAACAAGTACCAGAAACGGCTCTACTCCTTGATCGAGAAAGGGTTCACGTTGAACTTCGTCGACGAAGAGGAGCAGATCGAAGTTCCGGAGAAGTACGGTTCCCGTGTCGACCTAGATCTCGAAGGCGAGAAAGCCGGGTCAGCGACTTCTGTTTCGGATGCTTCCTCTAAGAGCCGAGTAGAGAATAGGGATAAAATTGATTTTCTGAAGAACGATCGGATTCAGGAAGCTATCGAAGACGCGATGGAAGGGTACAGCCGGGTCAGTGACGATGATATGTGGGAGACTCTATTGGCTATCGCAGACAGTGAGGAGGGAATGACGCATGGCGAAATCAGCCAATTATTCGAGTCAAGTAAGAGTGGTTCACGGTATACAAAGCCGTTCCGTGAAGGCGATCCTGCTATCCTGGTTTCAGAGAAAGAAGGGAAAGAAAAGCGCTGGAGTTTGAACGTAGACGAGTTCCAAGATATCATCCAAAGCCACGAGCAACGTCAGCAGAAAAGAAATCGGATCAGCGACTTGAAAAGCGAGATAGGTCTGTAGCCGGCGAATCCATTTAAATCTCTTTCACCCACCTCTTTTTGACAGGTGATTGTTGCTGGAAGAGGTCGAAGCGCCAACTACGTTTGAACACGATAATAGAGAGTTTCAGTACCTCGGTCAGGATGCCGAACAGGGATACCACCAGTTCTACCGGTTCACTCCGGAGCAGACAGAAGTACTGCTGACCAGCTACGACAGTGAAGACGAGCTACGTGTAGATGATGAGCTCCGAATCTTCCAAGGCCATCCATATGATAGATTGAACGAGTTCACGTATCAGAGAGGTTGGGAGGATCTGCAGGAGTTCGACCGTCCCGGCTACCACTCAATCACGGAACCTGAGTACCGCCCTGATCTGAACGAGGGACTCGGTGGTACACTGTTCATCGACGACTACATCCTACCGTTCCGCAGCAAGTTTGGAGATGCAGCAAACATTCTGAAAAGCCAGTCAGAGGACGACGACAGTGTCTTCGTAGACTACCGCCCTGACTTTGTTGAGGTAGCGCCACAGGATTCCTGGGAGAAATTCCGTGTACTGCCGAAAGTCCGTGGCCACAACGAAATCACTGGGTCAAAGATTATCGACCGGATTCACGTCCTTGACCGTGGAGCAGAGGAACTACTCGAAGAACATCAAGTCGATGAACTTGCGGAAGACCACTTCATCGAGGAATTAGGCCAGCTGGAGATGATGGACGAGTCAATGGCCGAGCTATTGATCGACGAGTACACGAACCTGAGAACGGTCAGCTGGGCAGCAACCAGTGACGTAGCCCATATGGAGAACACGTACGATATCGACTGCCACGAGTTATTCGAGCAACTGGGCGAAGCCGGGATATACCGTAACGAGCAGAGTCCAGAAGCCGGAGTTCTACATTTCCCAGAGCGGCGAGCCGAAGACCTCAGTGAATCCAAACAGGAGAAGTACTTTGACGAGGTCTTGGAGCCGAAGGATGAGGAGGAAAACCCGGAGGACGATTCCAAGCAGTCCGGACTGGCTGACTTCTGAATAATACAGGGTGTTACGATTTGGGGGAGCCGAGCTTGAAGGAGATCTTAGACCAAATCGAGAAGAAGCACCTCTGTAGAAAGTGCCCCGAGATATGTGATACCGAACAGGAGGCCATCGAGCACGTCAGAGACGAGCATTACGACTGAGATAGCCGTTCGTTGACTTGTCGCCGGAAGACCTCGAAAGCGCTCTTCAGTTCTTCTACGTCGTTTTCCAGTTCAGCTACTTTCTTCGCTAACTCTTCCCGGCCTTCCTCACTGAAGCTCTCCGCCATCTCGTTACTGTAGTTCTGCAGGTAGTCCTCTCCCAGAGGAGTCAACTCAGCTTTCTTAGGTGCTTCAAACACCTGTGTCGTACCGTCAATGACTCGCTCCACCATGCCGTCCTGCTTCTCCACTTGGATCAACCCGATCTCCTCGAGCTTCCTGTAACAATAGTTGACCTCGGAGTTACTGAGCGTAGTGCTGGATGTGATGAGCTGGATATCATTGTCACCGCTCTCTATGCAGTGGAGGACGGCCTCATCCTTGCCACGCACCTTCTGGAACACCTGATCCTTACTCATGCTCTATGACGCACTCCTTGTCGAGAGCCGTGCAGTGACCGTCTTCGCGGTACAGGCAAAACGACGCCAGTTCCTCTTCCGTGTTGTCGTCCAGTTCCGGGCAACCATCATCGTCCAGCATTCCGCGCTCCCGGATCGTACCGTCATCCGAGGCCACGAGGATCCTGTAGTCGGCGTCGGTGAGGCCGTCGATCTCGGTGAACTCTTCGCCGTCGACTTTGTAGTAGTCGAACGTTCCTTCTTCATCTTCGTGGGTGTCGCCCAGCCGGTTGACCGGGTCTTCGATGATACCGTCGAGAACGTCCGTATCAATATCCGAGACGACGAAGATGCACTTCCGGTCGTTCTCCACCGCCTTCTTCAGGTTCTTCAGGACCTTGGCGGGTTTCGAGATGGTTTGGCACTCGGCTTCCAGGTTGGCAACACTGCCGTTGATCTTGATGACTTCGCCGTCCGGCCTATCCACCCCTGGCTCTTGGTGAAGAATGTTGACCTGCTGCACTTCCGGCCTCTTCTCCAGGTATTCTTTGGCGTCTTCGAGCAGCCGAGTGTGCACCATTTTCCCTTGTGGGCCGTCCCGGTCGAAGTCCTGCCTCCACTGCCGTTTCATCTCTCCTTCGTCCTCTTCGTCGGCAACCGTGGATTCGACTTTGATCTTCTCCAGTTCCTGTTCATCACGCTCCGATTCCCACGGCGGCAACGTGTCGAACGTCACAGCACCGTTGTACTCGTCCGTCGACGGCTGCTGCATCACCGCCCGGAACTTCCCCAGTCCCTGGAGATCCTGTTTCTCGACGCCTTGCAGCATGTTCACGATCTTCGGCACGTCCTCGCTGCCACTGGGGTTGAAGAAGATCTTGTTCCGGCAGTTGTTCAGGATGGATCGCCGCATCTCTGCTTCCAACTGGTTCATGTACTGGGAGGCCAGCCACAGTCCGAGGCCGTATTCCCGTGCTTCGGCCAGGATCTTGGCGAAGTTCGATCCTTCTCCTGCGAAGTTGTGGACCTCGTCGACGTACAGGAGGAACGGGTCACGCTGCTCTTCGGGTAGGGAGATACGGGCTTGGGATGCTGCCCAGAGCTGGGTGATCACGATACTGCCGACGAGTTGTGCGGCGTCGGAACCGATGTGGCCTTTCTGGACATCGACCAGCAGGATTTTCTGGTTGTTGACTACGTCGTGGAAGTCAACGCTGCTTTCCTCGGTATCGACGACACGGACCACGGTATCGTTCATCACGAAGTCGTCCAAGCGTTGCTGCAATGGGTCGAGTTCGTAGTCAGTCAACCGTTCCTTGACCCGGACGAGCTGTTCGGAGATGAACCGGTTGTCCGTCCGGTCGATCAGGTCAATCAGGGCTTCTTCATCGATGACGGTGTCGTAGACATCGACCAGTGTCCGGGATTCGTTGAAGTGGATGTTCTGGTCGATGTGCGCCCGGAGCAGGGCTTTCAGGATTCTGGGGAACCGGTCTCCCCATTCCTGGCTGTACCGTTTGAACAGGTCGACGACGTCGGAGACGATGATTTCCCGCTGGTTCTCCATCTGTGCCCGGGTCATCCCGTCGTGGATGTGCGGCTCTAATACGTTGATCTTGGTAACCGGGTCTTCGTTCGGGTTGACGTAGATTACGTCGTCCAGCCGGTCTTCCGGGATCTTCGACAGCAATTGTTGGATGGCGTCGCCTTTCGGCGTGATCAGGCAGACACCCTTCCCTTTGTGGATGTCCTGCAATGCGGCGTGGACCATCATCTGGGTTTTCCCGTGGCCGATGGGTCCGATGTTTACCGTGTTCAGCAGTCGGTTGTCGTCGGTGATGCCGACGTTTTCTTCGACTCCCATCTGGCTTTCACGGGTACCGAGGTAGGTGGTGTCCAGGTTTTCGCTGTTCTCGATCAGGGTTTGGGCTTCGCTACCGTTCATTGGCTGTATTGGATGTTGTCTTGCTGGCGGCTGGGAATCGATACTAAGCCGGAGAGTTCGTCGACCGTGGTTTGAAAGCTGTACCCCCACTTCCCGTACACCCGGTTCGAGACCGTGTTGCAGAAGCTGAACAGGGACTTTTCTCGGAACGGCTTGAGCGTCTCCAGGTTCAGGTACTGACCTGTCTCCGGGTTTTCGTAGACGTTGAAAGCTCCGACCAGTTCTTTCACTCTGGACGCGGTGTACTCGCCGGCCCCGACAACGATGAAACGGATACTGGTGTAGAACCGGTTGGAACCGGCCTTGTCCTCAATCTTGTTGGCTTGACGTTTCTCGCGTTGTGTCGGCGCTCTACGGCCCCACAGCTTCTCCTTCTCTTTCTTCAGGAAGCCGATCTGCCGGTACGCCTTCTTCCGCCACCACCGCCGTTTAACCGGGTGGCCGATTACGGGCTGGAACAGGATTTGGATGACTACGTCGGTGTTCTGCATCGCGTGCTTGTGCAGAGTGGAGGCCAAGGCGTTGGCTGGAGGAGTGTCGAACGAGGTTTGGAACGGGAAGTAGTCGTTTCTCCCAGCGGTGAGGAAGCCGCCACCGACTTCTGATTGTGCGGCCACGGGAAGTCCGCTGTATCCGTCGGAGAAACCGACGCCGTCAACCTGGTTGGCAAGATGGTTCCGCAGCTTCCGCTCCAGGCGCTTAGTAGGGACAGAGAACTGGTAGTGCAGCTGTCCGGCAACCCGGCGGATCTCGAAGCTGATGACCGGTGAGACGTTGACCAGGCCAAGCCACTTGGACTGGATTTCCTGGATGCCCCGGATCAGCAGAACCAGTTTCTTTGGCACCGACTTGTTGACCGGTGGATGGACTTCGACGGTGTACCCGGGTTCCCTGCAGTAGCTGAGCGCTGTTGCTTGATCCTCGGTGAGGACAAGGTGGTCGTGCCGGTAGTCGTCCAACAGATTCACAGCTGCTCACCTCCGTTGCTGGAGACCACTCTCTCCTCGGTCCGAGTATTCAGCGAGTCCAGTAGGTACAGACCTCCGAAGTACACCAGTAGCAATCCGATGTAGACCGTGAACAGGTCGTCAGGCAAGTCGAACCCTGCCAGGTCCACCACAAGGCTCACTGGCAGCAGAAGCCCGGCAGACGCTATTGCACAGCTGCAGAGCACATTGAGTGCGAAGGTGACGACGCCGCCATCGTACCTTTGCTCCCAGTGACTCCACACCAGCATCGACATGCAGAACAGGCCGATGATAGTCAGCAGGATCCAGACCAGAGAGGTATCCGGTAACAGGAGTTCAACGACAACTGCGAATCCGAAGAACGCGGCGACGAGGAAGACAACGGCCTTGATTGGGTTCCAAAGGTTGAACGAGAACCCGTCGAAGACTTCGATTTGTTCGACCCACTGGGCGACCTGTTCCTTGACCTTCGGCTTGCCAGCTTTTTCGTACTTGACCGGCAGGTTGTCATTGTTACTCATAGTCACACGTTCAGCGGCGGTTTTTCACTGTTCAAGCTGGCTTCGATGAACTCCTGTTCGGCGGGAGACGCCTCTATCCGGATCTTCGTGTCCAAAGTATCCGAGACCTTCAGAATCGCTTCGCTGTACCCATCCTGCCCCCGCTTCAGTTTAGAGATCTCCTGGCGCTCACGAGGACTGAGCTGGAAGAACGAGGCAACCGAGTCTTCGACTGCGTCGTGGTACTGGAACGCTTTCGCTTCCACGTTCTTCAGGATCGCTTCGCCTTCCGGGTACCGGACGAAGTCTTCCGTGTTCTGGGTGACCAGTGAGACTGCGGTGTTGGTGTCTCGTGCTTCACGCACCCACCGGGCGAGGAGCTCTCGCCCTGTTTCGTGGTTCATCAACTGGTGGGCTTCATCGATCACCACCAGGGTTTTCGACGAGTCCTGTGAGGTTGCAGCGTAGGCCTGTTCCACGAGGTCGACGAACAATTCGACGTTCTCACGCCTGCCGCGTTCCTTGGTACGGAAGCAGGCCAGGTCGGAGCGGAAGTCGTACTGTTTCCCTTCTTCGAGGCTGTAGACGTCACCGCCGCCGTCGTCGAGGGCGTAGATGATTCCGCTGTAGTCGTTTTTCGGGTCGATAGCGATGACCTGCAAGTCGTTGTAGGCCAGCCAGGACCGGACGAGTTCCAGGCCGGTGGCGAACGATTTCCCGGAGCCAGTCATTCCGGCTCGGAAGGAGGCGTAGCTGTTCCAGTTGAACCGGTTCAACAGGATGGGTGTACCGTCCGCTGTGTCGACGCCGTAGATCACCCCGGCTTCCTCATTCACTGGCTGTGTGGCGAACGGGAATCCTGCTGCAACGCTTCGAGTCGGCAACAGCAGGGATTCGTTCAGCGTGTCCGGGTACAGCGGCGAACTGGTTTGAACAGCTTTGTCCACGCGGTAAACCGGCTTCTGGTAGCTGATCTGCCGTGTTCTGAGATGGTTCTCCACCTGCTCGAACAGCTGGTTGCATTCCTTCTCAGAGTCGGCTCTGACGGTTACGAGGCAGCTGTACTGGAACGGTTTGTCACTCCGGTCCATCAAGAGCTGGAGGAACCACTGGATGTCCTCCTGCTTCTTCTCGAGGTCAGTGGTGTTGAGGTGGCCGCCTGAGCGAAAGGAGCTGATCTCTGCGACTGCTTTCTCCTTCAACCGTTCCAACCGGTCAACAGTATCACCTGGATCCTCGGGTTCGATGACCTGAGTGACTTCGATGAGACCGGGCAGCCGAAGCAGTGTACGAGGCCACCCGGTTTCCAGGTCGACCGGATACTCTTCGACGTACAGTGTTTTCCGGTGCTCACCCTGGTCAGTGACGAGGGAGTCCGGTTTGAGTTCGGGCTGGATGTCGAACCGGCGAACCAGTTTCTTCAACTGGTAGTCGGTGACCCGTGTTGCGGAGAGTCCACCACGGTTCAAGGACTGTAGGATGCTTCGGATCCTGTTGTCCAGTTCTGATTTCCTTGCCTGCCCTGCGTCACTGCCACCCGAGTCGGTGACTTTGCCGACCCGGACCGAGATGTAGTGGTCGGTGGTGATCAGCTCGCCTCCGGACACGTTCCTGCAGTGCTTGACGTAGCCCGACCGGAGCTTGGCTGGTTTCCGTCCCTTGTAATGCAGTTCGTTGATGTACTTCTCCAGGTCGAACCGGCGCTGCACCGAATGAACCTTGACCGGGTACGTGATCGAGTCCAAGAGATCAGAGTAAATCCCGTGGAACGTCCGCCGCCCAGCTTTCGACAAGGTATCCAGATTGACCGACTCAACCTTGACCACACCGAGAACCGCTCCATCCTGCAGCGTAACCGCCTTCTTCCCGGTCATCGGATTTCACCTTCCTTGACACCGGAACCTTGCAGTGAGCGCTTCCCGACCCTATACCGGATAAAGTGGTACAGCAGTTCGTCCAGTTGCTTGCCGTGGAACTGGATGGTCGCCCACACCAATCCGAGGACAGCACCAACACCCAGTCCAGCCACTGCAATCGTCGACGGCAAACCCGCAACGATACAGGCGACGTATCCGACTGTTGCCGGCGCTCCAATCCGAATCAAGTCCGTGGGTGTGTACCGGGCGAAGAGCTTGACCGGGATGTCCACGTCCCGAGGGAAGCGAACCTTCATCAGTAGTCACCGTCCCTCCGGTTCCGGTCTTCCCAGCCATCCGGTCGGAAGTGGTCATCTTCTGGGTCGACGTGCCCCAGTCGCTCTAACTGGTAGACGCCGTCCCGGTTCGTAGCTCGGACCTGGTACTGATTTTCCCAGCCCTTCTCTGGATCCCCACGTTGACGGATGTAGCCCTCGGCCCGTGACACGGACTTTCCAGCCATTGCGGAGGCCGGACCGACCACTGCCTGACTTGCTCCGTACAAGTGGTATGGCACCAACAGCAGCAGGGTCAATGCGGCCAGTCCGAACACCCAGTTCGAGATGGATTGCAGCGGCGAGTTCACCGAGACATCCATCATAGCGAACACGAACCGGAGTGTGAACACGTTCAACGGGGCGATAGCCAGGGCTGTCCAGTAGATAGCGATGAAGCTATCAGCGTACCTCTTCGTCTTGGGAAACGCCCAGCAGATGGCGATGATCGGAGAACCCGCTGCCAGGATGAGCAGGATGGTTCCCCGCATAATATACATCAGAACCACTGCCAGCAGCAGCACCGCTTTGAAGACGACCACGATGATCAACGCCAAGCTGAGTCCCATCGCCTGCTCGAACTCCAAGGCCAGTTGAGCCGGTTTGAATGCGTGAGTCAACGCATTCGTGAACTCTACCGACAGCTCCAGCACGTACAGTGAGATCGTGCCGAACACCAATGCGGCAACCAGTCGCGGGATGATCAGGCGGACCTGCTGGAAGGAGACGTTGAAGATCGGCCCGGTGATGTAGAGTAGTCCGGCGACGACGAAGATCATCGAGGCCAGTAGGTAGGCCACGATCAACGAGTGCTGGTGAACTTCTTCCACCGCTGGGTTTCCCTGGACAGATGGTGTGTGCGTGATCACGGTGACCACCATGTTGATCAGCTGTGTTGCCAGGGTTCGGAATGGCTCGAAGAACACTGAGGTCAGGACTTCCTCGATGGTGTGGGGGAAGTTGTCCGCGAAGTCGCTGAACGAGTTGTACAGGTCCTTGAGGAATCCAGAATCCTCGTCTCCACTGTCTCCCGCTGGTGTGGCCGTGGTCGAGTTATTCTCTTGTGCAGCTGCGACTCCGGGAAGCAGCAAGGCCAGGACCAGAGCCGTGACGAGAATGGTTTTCCAGTCCATAATTTTTCAGCAGTACGGGTTCAGCTGCGTGATGATCATGGAGACGATGGTCGGCGCGAGCAGAATGATGAGAACCCCTTTGATCGTCATCACTGCCACCTGCTTCGAGCGTTGACGTCCATCCGGCCCGCCGACAATGTACAGCAATCCGGCGTACACCAGTCCGGCCACGGCCAGCAACATCCCCAAGAGAAACCCGAGTTGGACGAAGGTCTCTATCAGGTTGAACAACGGCTGCATCTGCTCCGGAATACTGCAGCTCTCCGGCAGGATGAACAACGGCTGAGGCTGTATCTGCGCTATTCGACCGGGTTGTAGGCCTTCAACGAGACCCTTTCGTAGGCTTTGCTGCATCTGCACTCGACGCTACAACCCCCGATAAGATATATCAGATTATTGTTAGGAATCGAATCTCTCTTAGGAATCTTAGACAGGTACGGAAACGAATATCACACCACATGACTTCTGTTGGAGGTAATGACGGATAGCTGGACAGTGATGGAGGTGAAGAAGTTCAGGAGTAACGGGTACATCACACTGCCAAAGCAGATACAGGATAAAGTCGTCTCTGAGAGCAGGGTTTACGACGAAATTGTGTACTGGAGTATCGTCGATGTGGATGAAGGTCAAAGCGGTGAGCCTGAAACGTATATTCTCCTGTCGAACAAGCAGATCTCCGAGGATTCGGACTGGTTAGAGAAATCGAATTGGACTTCCGTCGACGAGGTAGATCATACTCAGCCAACCGAGGACAGCGGTGTACGACCTCCAGCAAAGGCTTTGGAAGAGGTCTATACAGAGGTCGACGTCGAGGAGTACGGTGGTTTCCTGGCTACGGACGAGATGATCAAGGGCGGTATCGATGAAACCCGTTTCTCATACTTCTTACCAGGAAGCCAGGTAGAGGACCTCTTACCAGACAACCTTGGGTTCGGTTACAGTTCTGAAATATCGGAGGAGAAGCTGTATGAGGCAGCTGAGATGCTACCTGAGTTTAGATGAGTACCGTACTTGACTTCCTGAGCGAGGAAGGATTTTCATTCGGAAACTCTCTACTGACCGTTGGTGAGCGAGGACGGTATTTCCAGACTCTCGACACCGTTTATCTTCGAGGCGACTTCTCCTCCTCCAGGTTCAAAGACGGGGATAGAGAACAGCTTACAACTACTGAACTGATTGAGAACGGTCTTGAATCAGGGCAGATCGCCTACCACGAATACGGACACTACCGGTTATCCACACTGACCATCGACATCAACGCTGCTTTCGTTAGGAACTATATTTCGAGCTACAAGCTTGAGCAGATACTGCAGGGGAAGCAAAAAGAAGAGTGGACAGAGGAAGAGGCGGGACAAGTTATCGATTGGCTGGAGGAGTGCAGAGACCTGTTGCAGATGCTCTCTGTTTACTGGGATCCGATTCAGGAATTGTTCGCACGGTACATCGAAGCAGATGCTGTCGAAACCGACACCGAGGAAATGCTGCAGCGGGAAATTGATGCGATTGAGGATTACGAAGCATTTCAGCCGGAAGAGGATCTGTTCATTCCTCCGTATTCACGGTCGGATCGGAGGGAGATCGAACTTCTCCACAATTTCTATCTCCGGCAATGTTTACAGAAGCTTCAGCAACTGGTTGACCACTACGGCGAGGAAGGCGAGGTAACCAAGTTCATCCACCTCTTGGCGATGGTTCTTCCTAATGGGTACACGGCTTCGCTCTACGGAGATCAGAATACCTCCTTTACAACGATAGTCGACTTCGATGTAGCGCTCAACGTGCTTTTGAACGAGATAACGATACAGGAGAATATCAAGGAACTGAACGATGAGACGGAGAAAGATCTTCTATCCAGGCTTCACGAGCACGGCTTGGCGATGCACAGTTTGACGGAGACAAGGGAAGGAGTGATCGAGGAACTCGAGTCTATCGACGAAGAAATTGAGACTGTCGACGAAGACCTTGCTGAAAGGTTCAAATCAGACACAGAGAGCATCAAGCAGGCCAGTCTACCCTCCCTGTATATCGTTGAACGTACAGAGAAGGAGGGATTGGCCCGTCTCTACAACAATGATGGGATGTCGGAGTGGACGATCAAGATGTCGCTGATTCGGTCGCTTCTCTCACAGAGTATCAGCCAAAGAAGAAACCTGCTCTCCGATCAGCTGTACACAGACTATCTTCAAGATGCAGCTGATGGTAGAGACCCTAAGCCAGTTCTCTCGGAAGCAGTCGAGTTCTACGAGTTCGTGGAACAGAACGGGTTAATCTGAAAAATCTTTCTGCCTGCTACGTATATAGGTGTAGCCGATATCGCAGAGGAAGAACAACACTATTTCGACGACCTTGACACACTATACGAAACCGCAGACGAACTCCTTGATGTAGAACGTGCAGGCGAGATCTTCGCCAGCCATCCAAACAAGGATGAAACCGATCAGGTGTACTGGCGAGAACCCTTGTACACTGTAGAGGACGAGCCAAGGCTGTCAGGAGAAGTTTCCGGCAGCGACGACTGGTACAACGTAATCCAGTACGGAGACGTTCTCGAAGCCGTAGGACAACGCCTGGAGCATCACGACGTCGAGCCGGAAGGCCACGTCACCGTTTCTCCGACCTACCACAAGATGAGTGCGAAGATCGGACTGGGAGAAACCGTAGAGCCAACTGAAGGAGACGAGATTGAACTCCAGCTACACGCCCGAAGCGGACACAGCGGATTCCACGGAGTCAAGTATGGGATCGGCGCTGAACGCCTTGTTTGCAGTAATGGGATGACCGCGTTCATAGAAGATCAGACCTACGAGCAAACCCACAGTGAAGCGTTCCAGCCAGGACTTGCCCACCACGCAGTTGACTCAATGATTGAAGGCGTGGACACTGTCGAGAGAAGACTGGAGGATGCACAGAAGCGCACCCTGAAGAACAGGGACGAGGCTCTGATCGTTCTCCACGACCTTGGAATCGACCAGTACCTGGACAACCCGACACCGGATCTTATCACTGCGTTGAACGAAGAAGTCGAAGATCCAGAGAGTCCATCGCTGTACGAGACCTACAATGCAGCCACCTTCGCACTGACTCACCTGGCAGAAGACGACACTCCGGAGTACGTACTTGACAACGGGTTCGAGCGAGCAGCAAACCTTCTGGAGTATGGTGACGGGATTCCAAGCGCCCGGATCCTTGGAGAAAACGCAGTACAGAATCGTTCCCGAACCCTGCTTGAGTCAGAGCAGCCGGACGAAGAGGAGTACTGGGAGGGAGAGACAGAGTCCATCAGGGAGCTGATGGAGGAACACGAGATCCAAGCTTAGACAGGCTGAGTTTGAGTGGGGTAGTTCCACCCCCAGCCACCTTCTTCTGTCTCTGCGTATCCTTCTTCTCTCAGTGCTTCTACGTCGCCAATGTACCGAGATAGTCCCGGATCCGTGACGACCCAAACTGATTTACCGTACCGTTCTTCCCAGGCAAACTGGTAGCTGCCGAAATCGTGGTTCCATTGGTAGAAACTGAGTAGCCTTTCTTCTACCTCTTCACGGTCGAAACCGGGGAAGCGGGTTTCCAAGAGTATGTGGCCGTCCGGTCTTCTCTCGATTTCTGTGAACCGGGATTCCACACCGTCGACATGGCTGAGGAGAGAGGCGAGGAAGATTGACTTATCGAGACAATTCCCACCATTGCGGAAGGTATCGATCATGCTCCGGATATCAGGTTCTTCTTCTACTACGGTCATCCGCCGGGAAATCGGTAGTTCGTGTGTTGTGTAGAAGTGGCAGGCAGCGGTTTTCGACACAGTGTTCCAGGAGTCAGTGCTGTACTTGCGGAGAATGTTCTCCAGTACATCGTGGAGTCCGGACTGTTCCACGTACTCGGTGAAGTCGATCATCAGCCTCTACCCTTGGCGTTTGTATTTTCCTGGTTTCTTGACGCTGCGACTGGTGGTGGCGTACCCGTATAGCAGGTGCTTCTGCGTGATGTCGGACTCCAGCTGCAGTGCTTTGAGCTTGGTTTCGTACAGCAGTCCTTCGTTGACGATGTCACCGCAGCTGTAGCCTTCAGTGATCTCTGCCAGTCGGTCGAGATCGACGGAGTCCCAGTCCACGTTCGATTCCTTTGCTTTCTCCAAGCCTTTCCGCAGGAGTTCGAGCCGTGTCTCTTTCTCCGGTAGTCCGACCCAGATACTGGTGGAGAAGCGTCCGGGCTGGATGAACGCTGAGTCGATCCGGTTGATGTAGTTCGTGGTTCCGATCACGACGACGTCTTCTCCAGTCAGGTCTTCGATTTCGTCGAGGAAGGTTCCGACCAGGTCGCGTTTGTACGACTGCTGGGTTTCGCTTCGGTCGGAGGCCAGTACGTCGATCTCGTTCATCAAGACGATAGTGGGTTGGAAGAATCGGGATTGCTGGATCAGGTTGCGAAGGTTTTCCTCGGTTTGACCTGCTTTCCGGCTTTTGATGTCGGCGGCGTTGACCTTGAGGAAGTTGAACCCGGTTTCTCCTGCGAAGCCTTCTGCGACGAATGATTTCCCGGTGCGGGGAGGACCGAACAGGATGACTCCGTTGACGACTCCGGGAAGTCCGTAGCTCTGGTAGGTTTCCTTGTCGTGGATCGGGTTCTCGACTTTCTCCTGGAGCTGTTGCTTGACTTCGTCCATCCCTGCTACTTCTTGGAAGGTGTGCTGGGGTTCCCGGAAGTCGAAGTTGAAGTCTTTCTCGTCGATTTCGTCGTGGCTGATTTCCTCCCGGTTTTTGTCGATCAGGTCTGCGAGCTCATCCTTTTCTTCCTTCGAGAGCTTGTTATCCGGCATAGCGTGACCTCGACAGGAATGTCCGGGAGAGCGGTATATACTATAACTGCGAGGCTGTGGAAAACCGATTTAAAACTTGGTTGCACGGACGTTTTGTAGGTGAATCCCTGTTCAAACCGCTGAAGAACTGATTGATGAGTACGTTGAGCAGAAGCAATTCGTGGAAGAGGAAAAGCCGTACTGGATGAACCTACGGAATCCCCGCGACGGGGAGATGCAGTACGAGCTGAACAACTACTTCCCCGAAGCACACTACAAACTGGCTATTGACGGAGCCCTGGAACGAGAAATCAGGGAGGATCTGTTCGAAGATGATGACGACGTCGACGAGATGCTGCCAGACGGTGGGCGACCACGGAAATACTTCTTCGCCTGGAGAGACGAGAACGGCGAATACCTATCCGACAAAACTGTGAACGGAGATGCAGCCGATGTCGCTTACAGCTCCGTAAACGAGGCAGAGCAGTCCTTGGAACGCTTGATCGACGCCAACCCTGAGCAGCAGGACCGGTACGAAAGCGCCTCACTCTACAAGATCAAGCTGGATGAGAAAATCATGGAAGGCGTCGAGGTAACGACTGAGCAGCAGGGACTCTTCGACTTCTGAGGATCGGCTTTAAAAATATTGGATGGTTGAATACTGTTTGAGAGGCCGCATAGGAGAAAAACTCCCCTTCCAATTTCCTACAAGCCTTGCAGAAGATCGGCGTGTCGAATCCCCTTTTTGGAATATACGCTAGCCTCCTGGGCTGACCATCTGCAGATGGCCAGGAGGCCATTCCTCATATCTCAACTACTTCTCGATAGAACTGAGTCCGTGTCCATCGAAATAGTTATGCGTATATGAATCACCGGAGGAGGGGTTGCAAAAATATTTTCCAGAGAAGATGTCAGGGGAAATGGGCACATATCTAAGTCGCTATTTATGCAGTTTCACTGGAAACAGTTATGTAATAACCATCAGAAAGCCGCCGTCCGGTTTTCTCTCGATCTGGACGGAATTGTGTTGCAAGTGTGGAGATATTTTTGCAACACCCCTTGGAAATTTTTTGGAGGTCTGGCAGGGTCGTTTTTCGGGTGCTCGTATGGCTTAGAAAGCCCTGTTTTTACCGGTATACACCCTTTGGAAATCTTTTCAAGGAGGTGTGAATATTTTCCCAACCCCCCCGCCGTAAAGCGAAATGATTTCGTCTTGTGCTGAAGAATTGCATTCCACATGAAATGAAGGTGGGGCAGGGACTTGGGATGAATCTGGTTGCCCACACCCCCCCGCCGTAAGGGTAACGGTGGCTGCTGATTTCTGCATTGCAATGTACATAGGTGTACGTACCTAGTCCGTATACATTATTATATGTAAGTAGTAACGGATTTTGAAGGTGGTGGAGGTATTAGTTCTCGGAATTTTTCACTGATGCCTTTACGGCCGGGGTGTGGTCCAGATGAAACTGACGTATCTGGATTAGTATACGAACTGAGTCCGAATACTACGAACCCCGTGCGTAAATATATAAAAGAGAAGTAACCAAACCACCATATGTCAGTAGATTTTAACTTCCAAGACTCTACAGAAGAACAAGAAAATCAAAGACTGATCGAAGACGACGACCGACTCAATATCCGCTACATCCCTGAAGAAATCCGGCATAGAGATGACCAGATGAGTAGAATAGCAGAGAAAACGCTTTCTGAAGTGGCAGCAGGAAAGAAAGGGTCAGATATTCTTATCTTAGGGCCGCCAGGAACTGGGAAAACTGCAACTGTGAAGTACATGGTGGATCAAACCAGGCAGCATAATCCTGGAGACAAATTCGAGATACTCTACATCAATTGTAGTACGTACTCATCTGGGCAGGCTCTTTTCAAACAGTTATGTGAGAAGGTGGGCGCAGACTTCAAACCGGGTGTAGAACTGGCTAAGAACATCAACCGATTCAAAGACAAGATAAGAGAAAAGGGCGGAAAATCTATTCTAATCGTACTTGACGAGATCCAGGAACTGCATAGCGACCGTCGAGATCATCTATCAAAACCGGTTCTCTATGAGCTATCACGTCCTACTGAAGGACAGGAACTCGAGGAATGGAGCGGGAACATCACGGTTGCTGGGATAAGTAATGATCCGAAGATATTAGATTATATTGAGAGCGATGTAATGTCTTCTCTTGAAGGTCCCAAGATAGTAGAGTTCCCTACGTACACCGTTGACGAAATAACCGATATCGTCCACGAGCGGCAGGTAGAGGCTTATGTTGAGCCGGTTTTATCCGGTGCGTCTGTTCGGAAAATCGCTGAGGAAGTACAAGACAATTTCAACAGCGACGTTCGCAAGACCATCGAGATCCTGAAAAAGATTCCAAGCAAAGTAGAGAATACGGATTACCTTTCAACCAATGAGGACCGCCAGAAACAGGTCGTAGGTGAAATAATCACTGAACTCCAGAAGGATAGGATCAGGGAGGTCTGCTACTCCAAAGAAGATGATTTCTACATAGTGATGGCGGCACTTCACCAGCAGCTGGTAAATGACAAAGCTAAACTGAAGTACATAACTGAAGCCTATGGAAAAGCCTGTGAAACGGCTATGAGAGAGAAGAAGGGGTCGAATTTTGCTGCTCGTCGAAGCTACGTGTACCGTCAACTTGAGAAATTGGTTGAGACCAATCTTCTGGAAAAGAAGAAGAGCTACAAAGAGATGAACAAACCGAACAGGTATCATTCAAACTTCGATCTCGATATTTTCCAGGAGATTATAGAAGATCAGCTCCGTCGGAAAGACCTTCTAAAGAAATTGAAGGAAGAGGACTATTCAGTTGAAGCGGAAGAGGAGGCTGAGGAAGTATTAGATGCTCATATGAGCTGAGGGACACCGAATGTTCAAAAAATCCGAACACAATTACCGTTAAAAACGAGTTCAGGGTAACAAGTCTATATGACTAACCGCTCTACACCAACGGACACTGGAAACCGGTGTAGGGCTTCTAAAATCTTTGAAAACACGCAGGAAAACATCTGCAGGTAGACGGTCGGTGAATACTTCTCTGTGACTGGAGATCTTCGACTTGATTCTTCGACTCCCTCCCAGCTTTCAGGTCTTCAACTCTGGGTTATCCAATCGGTTGTCAACCAGGTCCCAGTCTGGCAAATAGCAGAGGATCTTACCGAATCTACTGATCAGGACTACAGTGAGGATACAATCCGGAACGTCATCAAAGGTCTCTGCGGGAGGAAGAAGCGGGTTCCGAAGAAGTACCATGTTGAGGAACGATTCTTGAAACCGGTTGAGCGACACCCGGATAACTCGATCAATTACGACGTGACTCAGAAGGGTCGAAGCATTCTGGCAGCTGTCGACACTCCCTCAAATCTTAGAGGACTGACCGTCGGTGACAACAGTGTCGAGGATTCGTTGAGTGAACTTGGCTTGGAGCCGGCGAGTGGTGATGGTCAGATCCGCCCCCATAAATGTTGGTGGCGGGAGGAGATTAAGCGGAAGCCGACAGCTGAGGGCAGTAAACTGGCCTGGAGTGATCGTCGGACTATTTTGGCGGAGAAGGATTTGCCGTGGCAGACGTATGATAAGAATGTTCCGGGGAAGGAGCAGTCGGAGCGAGGCGAGCTCATTCACTACAAGGGCTGGAATGTGATCTTGTTTGAGAATACGGTGTTGATACGGTACGACCGGCCGGTACAGAGCGATTCTATTTTCGATGTCTTGGATGACTGGTGGAGTACCCGGAATGAGATTGTGGATTGGGTTCAGTCGACGTTTCCTGTGTTGCTGCGTAGTCGTCCGTTGGATGTGTCGATGCCGTTGTCGACGCAGGAGTGGGGTGATGTCCGGAACGAGTTCGCGGAATGGATTGCAGAGAATCCCGAGTTCCAGGATGATTCTCCGAACTCCTTGTTTGAGGTGAAGAATGATCGTGGTGAACGGGTTTTCCACGTCGATACAAGCCCTGAGGATGACCTGGGGAATGATGTGGCTGAGGGGGAGTTTCCGCATAGCCAGTTTGGTGCGGAGCACATTACGAACTTGAAGCAGGCCGTGAAGTGGATGGCTACTTTGGGTGTGAAGCCGGAGGATTTCTCGGCGGCGATCTGGACCCGGAACAACAGGAGTGAGTTGGAGAAGTTGGTTGAGTTTGATCCCGGTGAGCTCGAGGAGAAGATTGAGTCGGTGGCTGTTGATGCTGCCGAAGGACGCCAGGCACTGGATGCGAAGGTCGATGAGTTCCGGGAGCAGGTTTCTGAGCAGGTTTCCGGGTTGGAGTCGGACGTTGAGAATCTGAATCGTGAGTACAGTCGTTTGGATGCGAAGGTGGACGGTGTCAGCGAGGGCGTTCAGTTGAACCGCGAAGACTTTTCTGAACGATTCAGTGATTTGGAGGAGCGGATCGGGGATGCTGTTGAGCGTGTTGATGGGACTCGCCGTGAGGTTTCCAGGGTTGAGTCGACTGTTGCGTCGAATGCTGAGGTTGGCCGTGTTCAGGCGAATACCTTGGCGCAGCTTAGGGATGTTCAGAACTCTCTTCGGGAAGAGCTGGATGAGGAGCGTAGTAAGAGGCGTGAAGCCGAGGAACGGTTGCAGGAGACGATGGAAGAGATACTGGAAGAGCAGCAGCGGACGGTCGTCGATAAGGCCCGTGACGCCGCTGCCAGCGCTGTGGAGAAGACGAAGTCGGTGGCAGGTAGTTTCCTGTAGAGGTTTACTGGCTATTCGGTATTGGTGCTTAGAGAGGGATTTTGTTTCTGTCAGTTGGAGTTGAGCAGAGTGGTTCAGGGCATTGGTTATAAAAATGATATTTTGTAAGTATTCTATACAATGGAACGAGATACAGCGTTTCCGAATAGGGCAGTTGAGAAACTACTGCGAGAGCAAACCAATATGAGGGTCTCAAAAGAGGCCGTTCAAAATCTAAACGAACACCTCGAAGACGTCGCTGAAGATATCGCTGATCAAGCAGCTACTGCAGCACGACATGCAGACAAGAAAACCATCCAAGGCGACGACATCGAACTGGCAGTAGAGTAGGAGGAGTCCAGAAATGGAAGAGCGGACGAAGAACCGGCTTATCGCTGGAGCCTGCCTGTTCTCTTTCCTCACCTTTGTCTGGGTGACTGGAACACCGACTTGGGGAACAGAATCATCGGGTATGGGATGGAACGAGGTCACGGTTCCTTGGGACGGTGATTATAGAGAGGATATACCTGATGGCGTCGAACATAGAGAGATTGCGTGTGAACCGGGCGTCGAGATCCGACCGAATAACGGCCTCAGCAGTGACGTTGATACAGTCGTGAACTGGGAAATGACGGATAAGACATGTAGATATTATGGGCCGGTTGAGATGCCGTATTTCGAGATCTACGGTTTCAGAGTGAGGTACTGAGATTCGAGGGGAACCACTCCCCCCATTTCATTTTTAAACTATTTTGAGAAGTTTTCTGTATGGGAGATTTGTTTTTCTGGATGCTGGTAGTGTATTCTCTGATCAGTGTTGTCGGTACTGTTGCAGCTATCTTCAGCGTGTTTTCCTGTGATTGGAGTTGGAAGAGAAGGATTGCGTGGCTGCTGGTGATTATCTTTGCGCCACTGGGTTGGCTGATCTACTTCATACTGAAATAATGGGTGGTGCAGGGTCGAGGACGTTGACTACAGGGAGCAGGTAGAGGACTGGGATTTCGTTGAAGAGTCTGATTCTATGTATCGCTGGGAAAGCGGGGACAGGTATTCTGTAGAGATCTATGAGGACGAAGATGGTGTTGTCGTGGACTACACTGACGAGTCAGAGATCTGTTCGGCGTTGATGTGGGACTGGAGCTTCGAAGAACCGGAAGGAGCGTTCCACTACGCCCAGGACTTCATGGAGTTCTTCGATGAGTCGGAGTACAGAGAGTAAACAGATCAGGGTGTGTTGAGGGTTTCTGAGGTGAAGTCTTGAAGCGCTTTCTCAGCTTTTTCAGTGTCATCGAGGCCAGTGCAGACGATTTTACCGGACGCAAATACGAGGAATACGCAGCCGCGTTCCTGGTCTCGGTACATGAGTCCCGGGAATTGTTCAGGTTCGTATTCTACGCTGTCAAGTCCGAGCAGTATTGCCAGCTGGGAGAGATCAAAGTTGGTGTCTGTCGTCCCTGTTGCGACTATGTTTTTCACGTCTCGCAGTACTTCTTTCTCGATTACCGGAGCCATCACGGATTCTATACGGTCGGATAAATTGTGGAACTCGTCGATAGAGGTGCAGCCAGTGATCATTGCAGCTCCGGACCGATAGAATGAGACGTATCTCTCTGCCTCTGTATCAGGAGAGATGAACCAGGTTTGCAGCCAGTGGTTCTCTTCGGGTTGATACTTGACTTTTGAGACGTACTGATTGCCTTGTAGAAGTTCGGCTACTGCAGATAGCTCTAATTCCCGTTGAAAATCGAGGTGGGCGACAACGTTTACAATCGATACCTGTACCACGTTTACTGTCTATTCGAAGGTTGTTGTGGTGTAAGGAGTTATCGAAGAACCATTCTCAGTCTTCGCTGACCCGGGTTTCCAATGGGTTGGCAGGTGTCGGTGTGCGGTCGTAGATGATTTCCCGTACTTCGTCGTCGAATCCGTAAAGGTCGAACACGAGTTCGTCCAGTTCGTCGTGGAGTTCTATGGCGTCTTCTTTGGCTTCTTCGACGGTGTCTTCAGATTCAAGCAGTGTGTCGAGGGCTTCCTGTGCTGATGACGTGTCTCTGGGTAGTTGGAGTTCGGTGATTTCTTCGGCGGATTCGAAGGTGCTCATCCGGATCATGGTGGAGACCAGTTCCACGATTTCATCTTGACTGTTGAAGAACTGGATTTCTCCGGTCAAGTCCTGGAATTGGAGTTTGGTACCGTCGACACTGGTTTTCCCTACTTCTGTGTCGTTGAGATCGTAGCTCTCGATAGCGGGATGCCGGGCGAGCGGCTCCGTCTCTAGGTCGAGTTCTTGATAGACCAGTTCAGGGTTTTCAATCAGTTTCTGTGCGGTATCTATGTGGTTGTAGAGGTCGATGATTTCCTGGGACTTTTCGGAGATCTTGTCTTCCAGGTCGTCGTCGCGGGACATTGGGAGCGATCCCCAGATGTCGCCGTAGTAGCGGAGGAAGCTGCCTCTGTAGGTTGGTGCCTCTTTCCGCATATAGAACTGCATCACGGTGCTGTTGGCGACTCCTAGCAGGTAGTATGCGTCAGCGCGGGGAGTGGCGTAGTAGCAGGTGTTGAGTGGGAAGGATCCGGTTTCGTCGTAGGTGAAGTTATTGTAGAAGGCGATGTCAGGGGTCAGGATTTTCGGTTCGCCGTCAGCTGCGTTACGGCGTGGTTCTCTGAGCGCCCACCAGTTGTCGACTTGTGTCCGGTCGTCCAGCTCATCTCTGTAGTTCTCATCCAGGTAGCGTTTGATATTGGGGTAGTCGTCGATATCGTAGTTAGGATCTGTGTAGATCAGATAGTCCTGTGCTTCGGGCTGTCTCCACCGTTTCACGTCTTCTCCGACAAGTGTTGGGTGTATGATTTCGTCTTCGAGATCGTATTGATCGATATCGTTTTGGCTGACTACGAAGGCGTCGTCTTCACCGGTTTTGATACCGAGTTCTACTCTGTGGCAGAGATCTTCAAATTCGAGGTCTCGTTCTGCGCCTTCTTTGATTGCGGTGAGTACTTTGGTATCGTTTTCTGGAATGAATTTCCAGCTCTGTGCATCCAACGACTCTGAGAGTACCGGGAAGGCTTCCAGGTATTCATCCGTGTGTTCCTCTCCGAGATGGTCTCTTATGTGTTGGAGAAGTTCGTCGACATCGTCCATTTCCTGTTTGACGCCGACGAACGGGAAGCTGTATTCTTCCGTGTTGGCTTCCTCTTCCTCGGTTTTCCGGGTCATTGTGAAGACGCAAGGGTAGTTGACTGCGTCCTCGAAGACGTCGGCGTCAGCAAAGTCGATGAACTCGTCTATGTAGACGTAGCGTGGAAGTCTGCGGCGTAGTTCTTTCCCGTAGCCGGCGTTGATGAATTTGTTGCTGGTGATGTATCCGACTTGGCCGCCGGGTTTCAACCAGTCTTTGACGCTGTAGATGAATAGTACGAGGATGTCGTACTGGGCGTGTGCTACGTTCTCGAAGGCGTCGTTGTAGGTTTCTCTTTGGCCTTTTGGGATGTTGTTGTAGTAGACGTAGGGCGGGTTGCCGACCACGATATCGTACGTGTCGCTTTTGATGGCGTCGGCGCGTTCTTTGTCTCTCTGGTAGCGTTGGATAACTGTGTCGCTGTGCCAGCCGGAGATTTTGGAGTCGACACCACGTTTCAGTGAGTCGGTCTGATAGATTTTGAAGTTGTCAATGGTGTAGTCTGGGTCTCGTTCTTTGGCCCGGGTGTAGAGTTCGAGGATCTGGAAGACAAGGTTGATCTGTGCGATGTTGACGGCGAACGGGTTGAGGTCGAGTCCGTGCAGGTTTTCCCGTACTGTTTCCAGTGCCCGGATTGGTTCGTCTTCAGCTGTTCCTTTGTTCTCAAGGCGTTGGACAAGCCGGTTTGCTGCTTGGACGAGGAAGGTTCCGGACCCGGTTGCTGGGTCGAGCACGGTTTTGCTTTCTATCGGGCGGTCGGAGGTGTAGTCGAGTTCGTCGAGAATGAAGTTGACTACAGAGGTGGGTGTGTAGAACTCGCCTAGGGTTTTCCGTTCTTCTTTCGGCAGGTGTTTTTCATAGAGGTCTCCGAGCAGGTCACGGTCTACGTTGGAGAAGTCGTAGTGGTTGAGGTGCCAGAAGGTTTTCTGGAAGGTTTTGTTGAGGTCGCTGCCGTCTCGGAGCTGCCAGTCGAAGATACTGCCGGAGTACAGGTGTTCGTAGAGTTCCGTCATTTCGTCGCAGGCGACGGCGAACAGGTCGGTGTAGTCTTTGTCTTTCCCGGTGTATTTGGCGTAGTCGGTCCAGAAGTCGAAGAATTGGGTTACTCCACCGTTGGAGACCATCTGGTTCAGAAGGTCTTTGTCTTCTGAGATCCGGATGAAGAGGATTTTGTTGATTTGAGTGTAGACTGATTCACGGCAGAAGATCCGCTTGTTTTCGTCTTCGTCGTCTCCGGTACGGTTGGAGAGCTGTTTCCAGACTTGGTAGTCCTTGTGGAAGCGTCGGTATGGCTCCCATTGGTCCTCGATTTCGCTTACTTGGGTCTGCAGTTCGGCTACTTCGTCTTCGTCAGCTGCATCTTCTTGTTTGACTGATTCGAGTTCGTCTTCTAACTGTTTGTGCTGTTGCTTCAGCTCTCGGTGTTTCTCCTCAAACTCGTCGAACTGCTTGAGGGAGAAGGGCATGAAGTACTCGTTGATGCTTTTCTCCAGTGCTTCGAGCAGATTCTGGAAACCGTCATCATCGGTTACATCGTCGATCTGTCCAGGTGGGAGATCGAAGTCATCGAATTTGGATACGTCTGCGACTTCTTCTCTTTGTAGGCGGAAGAGTTCAAGCAGTTCCTGGTATTCTTCGATGTCGATGCTGGAGACGACTGCTCGGCCTGTGTCGAAGTTGACGAGGCCTTCGAAGTTGATATCGGCTACTGGACGTGCTGTGAATCCGCCTTCTGTTATGGCGTCAGGATGTTCTGGGTCGCAGGCTTCGTAGAGCCGGAACTGGTTGATGTTGGTGCTGATGAAGTATTCAACGTAGCTACGATCTCCAGCGTAGTCGAATCCTTGGTCGATTCCTTCTTCTACTGGTACTGATCGGCGTTTGGCTTCGATGACGATTACTGCGTTTCCGTCGTCGTCTTTGATGATTACGTCGTTCCAGTCGTTTTCTTGTTCGTAGTGGCTTTCGTCGTGCCCGAGTACGTTGATGAAGAGGTGGTTGATTAGACGGGGGACGACGTCGTGTTCTGGCCGGTCCTCGTAGTCGATTTCTCGGAAAATTGCAGCGTATTCGTTGAGGACTTCTTGTATGAAGTCTTCCTCCGCTTGAGAGAGATCGAGCGAGGGCGATTCTGACATACCGCCCTGTACAGACACCCGTCACATAAATGATGAGGAGAGTGTTTTCTATTGGCTATTTTATGGGTGGCCGGAGATCATAGCTTCGGAAGTCCATCTTTTGACCGTTCTCGAATTTGACGCGGTAGATGGTGGAGTGGCTGTCTTCGATTTTGGAGATGATGGTGCCGTGTTCTCCGTGGAATTGTTTGTGGTCGGGATCTGTTTCGTCAGGGATGTCGATCCGGACCTGGTCTCCTATATCCGGCATATTGTAGAACGGGTTAGACAGCGTTCAGATATCGATGTATTGGTTTTCCCATTCGCGTCGGGCTTCGATTTCTCGTTGACCGCGTTTGGTGACGGTGTAGACGTTGGTGCGGCGGTCTTTCTCTCCTTTTTCGACCAGGCCTTTTTCGACGAGTGTGTCGAGGTTGGGGTAGAGGCGTCCGTGGTGGATCTCTGATTCGTAGTAGTCTTCGAGTTCGTCTTTGATTGCGAGGCCGTGTGGTTCTTCGATACCTGCGGTGACGGTAAGGAGATCACGTGGAACCCGGTCAGATCGTACATCTCTCTGGACAACTCAATCCGCGGAAGGCTTAATTTCACGGGATTCAGGGCTTTCTCTGTTTGGAGCGCGTTGTTAGTCGTCAGCGGGGGCTGCGGGAGAGGGTCCGCCTCCAGTTACGTCCGTATCCTGGGTCATGGTTTTGTAGAACATGATGAGCATGGATACGATGAGTGCGATACCCCAGAGGAAGCCGGTTGGCATGAGGAATGTAAGTCCAGCTCCTTCTCCGAGCCAGACGATGCCAGGGATACCCCATTGACCAGCGATGAACAACGCGGTGACGGCGGTTCGAAGGTTGCCGGTAACTCCGATTGCGGGTACGGCGAAGCCCATGACGATTGCGAGGATTGATAGTACGCCGAGGTGTGCGTGTCCGCCGATCATCCATCCTGGTACGCCTTGTCCGCCGGCTAGGAGTGTGAATTGGTGTAGTCCGACAGCCATCATTGTGGCGAGTCCGAGGAAGCCTGAGCCTTTGAGTGCCTTTGTCATATACATTGATGGCAACATATTCGTCGGTCTTAAACATTGGTGATTACCTGGAATGTTCCTGGCGAATCTATTTAAGTAGGTTTTGTACATCTTTCTGTAGGTGAATCAACTTTTTGACGTGTAAGGTCGATACTAACGACGGTTTTACGAGATACGGTCAAAATCCGAGTTATCTGCCTCTGGGTGAGGATTTCGTTGTTGAGGGCAGCTTCGAGGACGGGGTTGAACACCAGCAGTGAGTAGACGCAGTGAATTGAAGGTACATCTTTGGGGCTTGGCGGCTTGGTCTGGAATGACTGTAGGATATTTCACGCTTTCTATGATTGGATCGTTTTCTTTAATTCTGAAAGTTCTATGTATCATACCTGCGGCTATAATGGGTTATATGGCGCTTCTTGAGTACAGAGATCTTCTGGAGTTCTATGAGGAACCGACCGGTTCTGACAGTAGTTCTTCGGAGGGTCGTGAAGTGATTGAGGTGATCATTGAGTAGTGGCTGCTGATCTGATTCAGAAGTGGAAACGGAATAACCAGGCACCGGATTCTGAGCCGGATGATTACCAGCCAGAAGTGTGTCCTCCGGAACAGGCTGAGGAATGGACGAATACTGAGAACCCGGGGAACAGTGACCACGGGAAATGGGAGTGGGATCGACTGGTTGACCTGGCGTATGTAGCAGACTCAAACCCGAATACGATCCAGGACGGTGTGAAGACTCTGTTAGAGGGCTTGCTTGAAGGTGAATCCGCCCAGTGAGCTTTGAGATCTTGTTCACTGATGAGCACCGGGAAGAGGTGAGGGATAACCACGGTGAGGAGGTGTTGGAACGGCTTGAGAAACGGCTGGATAAGAAGCAGAGTGAACTGGAGTGGAGTGACCGTCGTGATCAAGCGGGCAACCGATTCTACAACTTGTTCACCCATAGCGATGTGACGGTTGCGGAGGCTGCATTCCAAGCTGAGCGAAGAGATTACCGTGGAATCCTGATTTTGGTAGATACTCAGGAGGGAGGCGTATTCGTGTTCCTCCGTGTGATCGAGAAGGAAGACCGGTACGAGTCGAGCGAGCAGAGAATGGTCTTGGATGCTATTGGTAGAAGCCCTGCAGAGATCATGGATTATGCGAAAACCGAGATGGTAGAAAACATGGACCGGTTTTAGAAGGGTGGTAGCTGCTGCGAGAGTATGATACTCCGTTTGCGAGCCACGCCGCTGACCGTGTAGACCACTATGCAGAGCTCGGAAATATTGACGAGGAAGATCTTGGAATTGTCTTGGCTCCGTGGTACCGAGAATATGAGGACATCAAAGAAGACGAGCTACTGGACGAGGATGAGATGTACTGGGAAGCGCATGTCCATGCCAGGGATTTAGAGAAGCTACGGGATCCAGAGGAAAGTATTGAGTACCGATTCGATGCTGTGATTGGCTATGAGGGAATGAGTTCTGAGGACTTTCTCGAGATAGAGTTCCCGACCTGGGTCAAGGTCTTCGGTCAACGGTTCGAGGACGCAGAATTGTACTTCCCGGACTACGACACGGATTCAATCTTCTGAGCGGTTTCTCTGAGTGAAGACGAGGGTGCTCATGACCATTCCGGTGGTTATCCAGACGAGTATTTTGGAGATGGTTAGTGTGATCCTGCTGATTCCTGTTTCTGGAGGGTTGAAGTTGTAGTATAGGAATGCGGAGGCTGCTGGTACGAGTAGTATGGCTCCGGACCAGCCGATCTGGTAGAAGATTTGCTGGATGAGTTCGTCGTTCTTTCTGTAGAAGGGTATGAATCCGATCAGGGTTGCTACGTAGATTATTATCGGTATCGGGTAGTCTATGAGAAGCTGGTTGGCGTATTGGAATCCGTTGAGTAGTCCGATTACTGTGTATGTGAGTCCGGCGAGTAGTATTCCGTAGAAGATTATCTTGAGTTGACGTTTTCTCCCTGTTGTGAGCCATCCGCCTTCCGTCATGTATTGAATATGGACGACAGCCGCTTTTATAAATAACAATTTACAAACACTTTCTAGAGGGATAGCTTGATAGGCGGCAGTAGTTCTGGCGAGTTGAAGGACTTGAGCAATGAGATCGATGGGAGATTGAAAGAGATGCTGGACCGTGCCGCTTCTGGATGCGAGTACAACAAGCGCACTATTCTCTCTGCAATGGTCGACCAGGGCTTAGTCAAACAGGACGGTTTGATCGAGGTCGACGAAAACCTGGAGGAACTTCTCGAGGAGTACGGTGAACACTATTCGAAGAATTAGCTTTGCAGCCATTCTAATAATACTATTTGCAGGAACTGCAGCTGCCGAGGTCGAAGTCACACCGGGTACGTTGAACGAGTCAGTGACTGTTGGAGAGGACTACAGCTACGAGTTCACAGTCAGTAACACGGATGAGAATTATTCCGTCAGGAACGTCACGCTTGAGGAAACGGAGTGGCTGAACTGGAGCCAAACCAGTTTCAGTATCAACGAATCCAGTTCTGTCTCGGTCAACGCTTCAATCCAGGTCAGTGAACCCGGCCAGTTCAACGAATCCCTCACCGTCAGCTACCAGGCACGGAACACTACAGACGGGAACGAGTCAAACACGAGTAGCGGTGAATGGGTGAATCGTGAAGACTCCGCTGTCGACGTATTCTTGGATTCGAGTTGGCCGAGTACCGATGTCGAGGTCGACGTCTTCCAGTCCAGCTACGAGCTCCAGTTCGGGGAAGTGGATAACTCAGTGATCGCGGTTCAGAACAACGGCAACGCTACAGCCCGGAACGTCACGCTCTCAGGTGAGGATATCAGGTTCAGTGAATCAGGAGTGGATATCCCGCCGGGTGACGACAAGATCTTCGAGTTCAATATTTCTCTGCCAGTACCTGGGGGAAATGCGACAGCTGCTACGAACCAATCCTACAGTCGTGGACTCCAGGTTTCCGGTGAAAACTTTCAAGCCCAGTCTGCGAACCTCTCTGTCTTCGTCCCGTACAAGGATTACAACGAGGATCAAGTAAGTGAGGAGGAAAAGCTGCGGGAATTATATTTCGAGGTCTGTGGCAGTGGTTCTTCGAATAACCTGATTTGCCGTGGTACAGTTGTTGAGACAGAAACTGAAACCCGGTACATCAATCATACTCCGGAGTCGAATGTGACGTTGACTGATCCGGAGCTAAGGGCGATCAAGCAGTATGCGAATCAGTCACCGCAGCGGTACACAACCCTGGCTGAGACTGTTGTTGAGCAGGAGAACTTGACCCGGCAGCAGTTGACGCAGACCTTGAACAGGACTATTGATATCTTGGAGGAGGAGCAGGCAGAGGACGAGCAGCTTCGACAGTACGTCCGTGAACAGGAGCGTCAGGAGCAACGGAGCAGTTTACTTTGGAAGATTTTCCTGGTTATCGTAGCCATAGTAGCTGTCAGCTTGTATGTAGTTAAAATCATTATAGAGAAATCAGACGATACGAGGATGTGATACAGTAGTGGTCGATACTAAACCGGTTTTGAAGAAAATCGGCGTACCGCTGGCAGGTGTCACGGCTCTTGCACTGGGGTTGATGTGGTGGGCGAATTGGATCCCGTTCCCTGACTTCCTGATCCATCCCTACGTAGTTGCATCAGCAGTGATCGTGCTGATTGCTGCAGTCTCAGTATGGAAGTACAGAGGGAAGGCTCCAAGACCGCGGTGGCAGGATTACCTGGAGCAGGACAAGCAGGTACAGCTCTCGGATAAGCAGGCTTTCGAACTGCTGCGGTACGAGTTAGGAGAGAATCGTTTCCTGAGTGTAGGCGATCTGGACGAGAGAGGTGCTGAGATTGTAGGGCCGGAAGATCAGGAGGACAATGTCAGGTTGTACAAAATGGTGTATGACCGCAAGCTTGTCAACGAGAAAGTTGGCGTAGTATTAGATCTGGAGCAGGACCTTGACGTAGATCCTTACGATACTGAGTCCCTTAGAAAGGCTGCTGAAGAGATTCAAAACATCAAGGTGAAGCGTAGTAGCAAGGTTGACGACCTTGATGAGGCATTGGAGGATGCTGTCTCCAGTCTTGGCCGTAGCCTTGACCAGAAGATTACTGATAGCTGGGTGAAGGAGGGAGAAGACGGTAGAGAAGTTATCCGAGAGAGATCAATTCCTGCATCATTGTACAAGGCGAAGCAGCGATTGCCAGGTAACAATAGTTCAGAGGAGGTTGGAAAATAGATACTATGGACGTTTCTAAACTACTTGCAGAACAGAAGGACGATCCGGTGGTTTTGAACTTTGCGCAAAATCGTGAGTATACTGGTAATTATCTTGTGGGAACTCTTCTTCCACCTGAGAAATTGCCTGATAAGGTTCATGAAAACCCTGATACTCAAACTAAGAACGGGTTGACGAAGCAGGTTGTGTACTGGAAGGCTAATGATGCTACTACCCGTGATGAGAATGAACAGGTTCAGAGGGACCCGATTCTTAAGGAGAATTTGCTGCCGATTGGTCCTGGAGTGGTGTCGCCGCGGAAGGTGTACATCTTGATGCCTGATAAGTTCACTGAGATCCCGGACGAGTTTACCCGTCCGACGAACAGTGCGAACCCAGAGGTTGTGGAGAAGCTGGGTTCATTCTTTGCCCAGTTCTACAGGTATCGCAGGTTGGAGAAGTCTCTGCGGATTGTGGCGGAATCCGAGCCGGAGATGTATGATAAGATCGAAAACTTGGTGAAGAACTCAAGTCTGGATGACGACCTGCTGGATAAGCATATCAGTGATCTTGAGCGGTTGAAGGATATGGCCGATTCAGGTGGGAAGAGCGATTCGGAGAACTGACCTAACCTATTTAAATGGAAGTTGACAATTGGTTGTTGAAAGGAAAAAGCGGGGGAGGGATACCTGCCTACCACCCGCACCAGCCATAAAGTGTAGACGAGAGGGAAGTGATACTGGGAAATCTCAGTGCATACGAGGAGGTGAGGACCTCCTTGATGAAGGCTTAGACCGAGCGTATGCGAGATCTTCGGGTCTAACTGGCCGCGTGGATCGGCAGACACTGTCACGCACCCGTGAAGTCCTTCCCCTCTCTCTGCCTCTTACCCATTTATTTTATTAACAGGTTCTTCCCAGTTCTATCATATGATTGAACAATTTTCGTATCTCGGTTCTGGTACTTTCTGGTTCTCGGCTTTCCTTGCTCTGCTTCTGACGTATCAAGGTGTGACTGTTTTTGGGTATGGGAGGTCGGGAGTGCTTTATGTGGAGGCTCCGCAGACTAAGGTTCAGCTCGGTGCTGGTTTCGTAGTGCTGCTGCTGGCGGTAAATGCTGTGGTTTGGAGTGTTTCACAAGTCGTGACCGCAGTACTCTGACGTATGTACTACACCATACATATTTAAACTATCTTTCACATTTTTCTTTCCAGAGGTGACACCCTCTTTTTGACAAACAACACTGTAGAACAGACCAAGAAACTCGATACTCGGAAAATCAGTACACACAAAATCGTTCTCCGGCAGAGCTGAAATCGGTAATGCGCGATAATATTGAAGAGTTGGAAGACGGACGTTGGAAGGCGACGTGTCCCTTCGACGGGGAAGAGTTCACAGGAGAAACCAGGACAGAGGCGTTGACAAAGGAAGGTGTGCATCGAGCTGAGAACCACGTTAAATCGGATGATCGTTACGGCGGTGAGCAGGAGAATGATGGTATCACGATTGTGGATACGTGGAAACGGAATAATGACCGGAAGGTGAGCTCTGCGTAATGAGTCCAGACACAGAGGATCTCATTGACTACCGGGACGTCGTCGGCCAGAGACACAATGTCTCTCACTACATCGACTCTATCAGTCATATCAGAGATATACTGCAGGAAGCTGAGGAAGATGGCTGGAGTGAGAATCTGAAGAAGCGTATAGATAATCAGAAACGGCAACGGAAGTTGGCGATGCAGAGCTTGGCCGACGAGATCCAAGATTTAGAAGCACTGGAAGAACAGTTCGGAGGGGAGAATCCGTAGTGGCGGATGATCTTTCTGATGATGAGAGACGGGATTTGACAGAGCTTGTTGGAAGGGATATTGAGTCGACTACTGCAATGGTTGTCGCCGGTTTTGATGTCCATGAACTTGCTGTGGCTAATGTGATGACTGTGAAGGGCCAGGACTACCATGTAGGCCTGCAGCTGCATCCGATTCCGGAGGAGAAGGCTGAGGAGATCAAGGAGAATATCGAGAAGGCACGACAGAAGCAGAGAGGTGAATCTTCTCAGTGAGTGTCCGTGATACGAGTATGGAGGCGTATCGGAGGCTCCGGGATTCTGGTGATCTCAGTGAACGCCAGTACAATGTCTTGGAGTGGATTGACGAGTACAATGATGAGCATAATAAGAACGGTACTGCCCGAGAGATCCACGCTTGGCTGGCAGGTCAGAAAGGGAATGAGGAAGCTCAGCTGAGTGGTCCGAACTATATCAAGCCGCGTATCACCGAGCTCAAAGAGGAAGGATACGTTGAGGAAGGTGAGAAGCGGGAGTGCGGTCAGACCGGTCGGAAAGCTTACGAACTCAAGGTCGTTGGAAAGCAGGAGACCGTGGTCGAGGAGAAGGACGATATCTACGTCGACGAGGAGGGGAACGAGTACCTCTTCAATCCGAATGAGGACCCGGCCAAAGACAAGGATACAGAGGAGAAGTCGGAGTCCAGGAAGGAGTTAGAGAAACTGGCTGGTGTCGACCAAGACGAAGATCAAGAGGATGAGGAAGACAATGATGCAAAGCAGGTTTTGTTGATGGAGGACGGCGAGGTCGTAGGATGAGTGGATAAGGCTGAGACTCTTCACGAACTGGTCGAGCAGAGAAGAGAGATACAGCGTCTCAGGAAGAGGCAGCGGAAAAGACAGGTCTTGAGGAAGCTAAGGAATGCGGTCATTGCGGTCCTTCTCGTTTGCACTGCTATCCTGTTCACTCGGGTCACCCCAATCGAGATGGGGATGCTGGGAAACGGATCAGAGTATGAAGTAGTGATCAGCGAGAAGCAAGTCGATGTCTTCGACCAATACTACACAGAAGAAATGGAGAACGGGTTCTGTCTCTACGGAGAAGTCGAGGACGAACAAGTCATAGTTGACGAAGTCGTGTACGTCAACGAACCAAGGAAGCAGAGCAAAGGTGCGATCTCGTTCACCTGTATACCGGAAACACTGGACCGGCTACCGAAATTACTGACCCACGGAGACTTTGGGTTCTTGGGGACTGTGCATACCCACCCAGAGAGTGACCGGTTGAGTTTGATGGATGCCGCAAATACGCTGGGAGTGGGCCGTGTCTTCGTCAAGGTCAGCGGGATCTACAACGGCAACCAAGTAGAGTTCTATACCTTCGAGGATCCACGGTTTCCGATGCAGCTCCAGGTCAAGTGATATGGGTCAGCGTATCTGCATTCGGACCTGGAACTGGCCAAGACCAACGCCGCCATCTACGGTGAACCATACTTTCTCTCCGTTCACGACGGTCTCGTACTGCTTATCAGTCGGAAAGTCACCGAGCGGGGACCCGAACATGGTGAAAGTGTACTCCGAGCCTTCCGACTCTTCCAGTTCGACCTGTTCTAACTCAATTGCGTCATCTCGGTAGTCATCGGATACGAAGCTCCAGACCGCATCGTAGACCATCTTTTCCAGTTCTTCTTCGCCGTACTCACTGCTCATACCTTGGCTTGAATTGATATGCAGAAAAGTATTGTCTGCATCTGCAGAGCTTCCAGCTGCGGTACCGTTTTGATGCCAGGTATTCAACCTGTATCACATGGTCGATGATATCGACGATCTGGAGGAACTGGCTGACCGCGCCGAGGAACTTGACGGAGAAAACGAGGTTCCTCTGGCCGAGCTCTTCAACCCAGGCTTCATGCGGAAATATACTGATTTCGAGTCGTTGGAAGAGTTCTTCGAGGAAAGCCCGTGGACCATCGAGTCGGAAGAGGATCTGGATGAGATCCCGGACGACCCGTTCAACGAGTACGTCGACGAGCACACTGTGTTCTCCGACCAGGACGAAATGATGAACAAAGCCGGTGAGGAGTGGACCGCAGATCAGCTGGGACTGTAGCTGAGAAACTCTCTATTTACAACGGCGGGTTCTGACCCTCCCTCTTTTTTTCTGAGTTCCCGGAAATACCCCTCTTTGCGAAATCTGGATTCGAGTTAAGCTGGTTTTTTGTCGTACTGCCTGTTTTCTGGCTCGTGAGGGGTCAGACTAAGAGGTTTTTGTGGTAAGTCCCCTTGTTCAGATGCGAGATCGATATGGAAAAGCACGGTTTGTCCTGGACGGGTCGTATTTCTACGTGTCAGGGAGGCCGTGAGAGAGGGGTCATGGTAAGCTGGTTATCTTGATAAATGTCGTTTTCGCAGTACTTGACAGGGGTTGCGAAAGCACCCTGCGAACTTTGCTGCAGGTGAGCTATATGAAGGCTATAGATCGAATACTCTGGCTTGCGTACGGAAACCATCCTCAAACCTCTGAATACCGAGAAAAGGCTGAGAATATACTTGATTACCTCCGTAAGAACCAGCACGTTGAGAAATCGGAGTTGATGAAGGCTGTAGACCTTGATCCTGATGTGGAAAGTGATGACCGGAAATTCAAGCGTATTCTCCAGCCTTTGAAGGGCGATAAATCCGGGAATCCGATGGACATCACGTTTGTAACCGGTTTTCAGAAAGGTGACGACCGATTCTACCGATTATCTCGTGACAGCTTCGATGCGTCGGTGAAGAATGTCATCCGGAACATCCGCTATGCGATAGACACTGAGCCGGATGCAGAGATAATTGAGTTGCGTGAAAAGGTCTCTGAGCTTCAGGATCAGGTTTCGAAGCTTGAGGAGGAGAATAAGCAGCTACGAGGCCAATCTGGTTCGACGAATCTGGAGCCGTGAACTGACGTTGTTCAGACGTTCCAGTCTTTTCTGAGGTTGAAGTATTTCTGGAAGGCGGTGTAGCGGCTGCTGTATTGTCCGTTGCTGGCTTTGCTTTTCTCCCACCATTTGGTGACTTTGCCGTCTTCGAGTCGGAGTTTGAAGAACCAGACGAGGCGGTTTCCTTGTCCTGTGCCTGTTTGGGCTATGTATTTGCCGTTGGGGAGGTTTCCGTATTTGTCTTGGAAGAAGCGTTGGAAGTCTTTCTTGTTGCGGAGGTCTTTGATGCTCCAGGTGTCGAGGACGGGGTCTTCTGTGAGTTTGAAGTTTCTGTGTCCGACTTTTTCGTGTCTGTGGAGGTTGCTGTCTGTGTCTTTGAGTCTGAGAAGGCTGTATTCTTTGCCAGGGTGGAAGTTGTAGTTCTTCTCTAGGTGGTGTATTGCGTCTTCTATGTCGATTTGAGGGTCACCTCACCCGAGGGTGTTCGTTCTGTGTGAACACTCGTGGTTTTGGTAGAGGGATCAGGGAGCGAACACCCCCCTATTGTCACGCATCCGTGACAGCGGGATTCTGCCCGCGTTTTTGTATTATATATGAATTTCTCGGGCTAAACTAAAAAGGACACCCCGGGCCTACACCGTTCCCCCGCACTCACCCTCCCCCCTCGATTTTAAAATTTTCAGAGACAGGAAAATCTGAAAAGGTTGTTCAAACCGGGTTCACACTCATTCCAGGACTCCACCTGACAGTTAAAGCGATGTAACCCCAGTCCGAGACACTCAGCATGGATATCAGTGGAGTCATCTCATCAATCAGACTGGCACAATCCGTGATCCCGGAGCAGGAGTCGACATCGGAGACACGTAGGAAGATCTTCGACTCCGTCGCCGGCCAAGAAATCTCCTTCACGCCCGAAGTCGGTGAGGAAATTAACCTGCAGCTACGGAACTGTGCCTACGACGACGATGAGAAACTGACGTACATGACCGTTGCAGTCAGTGACCCGAACCGTCCAGATGACCTGTTCCAGCTGGAGACCGATATGCGGTACCACTACCTGCAGATCTATGCACGGACTGAGCTGGGTAATCCGTTGGTCAAGAGCAAGAATTTCGTCGAGCTGGGTCCGGAGGACTACAAAGTCGAACTCCAGGTGGAGAGCACTGATCCGCCTACACTGCAGCTGTCGTTCGAGCGTATTGAGAAAGTCTTGGCCCAGGTCCACACCGAGTACCACCAGTTCCTCCGCTCCATGTACGAGGAGCACAAGGACAAGTTTGAGGTGACGAAGGAGTTCGAGGACGGGCAGATGCGGTACTCGGCAGAGTCCGATATGGACAAGAAGGAGATGATCCCTCAGCCGGGTGAAGACGACTTTGAGCTCTGGACGATGGACAGAGACATGCAGATGCACGACCGGATCACGATCTCGCACTACGCTTACGACTTCGTCAAGTACGCAGTAGGAGCAGAAGCCGGCGGAGACAACTACTTCGCCCTCTCCTAAACCAGCTACTCACATCCTCTACCGGACGTTTCGGGTCACCTTCCTACGCTCCGCAGTTATCGTATATACCGATATCCCGTCACTTCCTCCTGGAGGAGTCAACAGAAACACCAATGGTTTGGATGGAAACAGCAGTCTTCGCACTGTTCATCATCGCTGGAGGATCCTGGATCGCAGCGATCTACACCGGTCTCGAGGACGAGCCGTACAACGCAGTGATGTACGGGTTCTGGATGTTGATAGCGATCCTCGGCATGGCAGTACTGCTTGAACGGTGGATCGAAGGCCGGGAAGTTCTCGCCCTGACCGGTGCAGTCGTCGGAATCGGCGTGACAGTGCTACTGTACGAACCCGACCTGGACAACCAGCAAACCGCATAATACGGATACAGAATTTATGAGTGGGAAATCTGAGTACGAGGAAGAGGTTGAACAGGTAGCTGACAAAGTTCAGAACACGACCGGTTTCTCGCCGCCGCTGACGGAGCATCTGGTGTTCGTCGGTCAGTACATCTCCTGGTACACGAAGAAGGACGGGAATCCGGACGAGCAGGACTTCCAAGAGTTCAACGACGAGCTGACGGATCTGATCGACGAGGCCGCGAAGGAAGACGTGGATCTGGGTGACGTCGCACTGGTTCTCTGGGCTCACCTGAACAACATCGAGCAGATGCACAGAAAGGAAGACAAAAAGGAGAACAGCAGCGGCGGCAGCTCCGAAAACCAGACCGCTGACCGAATGTTCCAATAGTACAATGAGAAGAAGATCTTGGTTTCAGAACTGGGTGAAAGAGCTGGAAGAGGATCCCGAAACAGATGTCGCAGAGGTCGCTGAGAAAGTCGAGGAAGTGGAGGCAGATGTCGACTTCTCTCTCGATCACAGTACCGAGGTCCTGGATACAGGGTACACCTTGGGAGAGTTCGAGCGAGACATCAAGAACCGTGGAAGGGTGAACCGGAAGCTTCGCAGCCAGGTGGACCGGCACAAGGAGAAGTACCAGTCCTACCGTGATGATGCAGTCGAGGCTACCGGCGACGAGAAAGCAGATCTCTACGTCAAGGCCAAGGAGCAGCAGATCAAGCACGATACGAAGCAGAAGTTCCTCGACAAACTCTCCGAGAGAAAACTGTTCCTTCAGCTGCTCCGGCTTCAACACGTTTCCAATCAGTTGGAGAAACCGGCTGACACCATCGAAGGTGTAGAGATTGATATCGGTGAGCTCCCGGTCCAGGATATCGCTGACTCCATCGACGACGTCGACGACGAGGAAGATCAGACCCGGCACGTCATGGAAGAGGTAGAGCGCGAACTGGACCTGGACAACGGGCTGGACGTCTCCGACATCAAGCAGGATGTGGAGGAGGAAGAGGCGGCCCGTATCGACCAGGGAACCTCCGAGTTGGAGTCCGGTATCGATTCCCAGATCGACCAGGAGATCGAGGAGAAGCTGGCAGAACTGGATGACGAGTTCGACACATGACGGTGAGCGATGATTCCAAGCTGGAGCGGAAGAAGGAGCAGTGCAAGGAGTACGAAGAACAAGGGAGTGAGGCGCTTCCTGATGAGCCGAAGAAGACTGCGGAATTGTTTCTCAAGGCTGCGTCGACGGCGAAGGACGTAGCCGAGCTCGAGGATAGGGAGATGATTTCTGAAAGGTGGGAGGAACGAGGGGAGACATTGGAGGAGAGAGCGGAGAAGATTTTAGATCAGGTGGAAAGGGGTGGCTCTCCCAGAGGTGGAGATACTGATTCGGGTGACGACCAGGATCTAGTGGACGCTGATTTCTTCGGTGAACCTCCGGAGAAAGACCTGGGTGATGTCGGCGGTCTCGACGATCTGAAACAGGTGCTGCAAAGCCAGGTGATCGACCCGTTGGAGAATCCTGAGTTCTACGAGAAGCAGGGTGTCGGGATCAACAACGGTATTCTCCTGTACGGTCCGCCGGGAACCGGGAAGACGCATATCTCTGAGTCTCTGGCTGGTGAGCTCGGGTTCAACTACGCTGGTATCCGGGCTTCAGAGATTGTCTCCAAGTTTGTCGGTGAGGCACCGCAGAACGTCTCAAAATTGTTCGAGGAGGCGTTGTGTGCTGAGCCGTGTGTCGTGTTCCTGGATGAGATCGATGCCTTGGCCGGTGAACGCGGCGGATACCGTGAGACCAGGTCGGAGCGTCAGATGGTGAACGAATTGCTGGAGGGTATGCAGATGGTGCAGGGTTCGGAGGTCTTGGTGATCGCTGCGACGAACACGGTAGATGACCTGGATGGTGCTTTGAAACGGTCGGGCCGGTTCAACGAGAAGTATTTCGTCGGTCCTCCGGACAGGAGTGCCCGCCGGGAGATCTTCAAGATCCATCTGCAGAGTCGGGAGGTGGAGTGGGATTCGATTGACTGGGATGAATTGCTGGAGTGGAGTGAGGGTTTCTCCGGTGCTGATATCGGGGAAGTGGTGCGGAAGGCTGCACGGTATTCAGCTGAGGAGTCGACCGAGGAAGGTCGATTGGTGCCGGTCAATTACCGACATCTTCTGGAGGCGGTGAAGGGGACGGAGGCTTCCCTGAAGCACTGGGATGGCGAGTCTCGACCGGGTTAACGTTATAAAGAGATTCTCCGGTTTTGTTTGTATGAAATACTCTGTCCTAGCCGCATCTCTACTCCTACTGGCTGCTCCAGCAGCTGCCTCAAACCATACTGAAGAAGCGAACCCTGGCCTGGTGAAAGCAGGATCTCCACTCTACGGAATAGAGGTCGCCGTGGACAATGCACTGGTAGGAATAGGTCTCGCTGATGCGGGACAGGTTGCTTTTGAGCGTGCTTCGGAGGTCGCAGTGGCTCACGAACGCGGTAACAACGATGCGATGAACAGGGCACTGGCTAATCTGAATAATGTGTCTGAGGCAGCTACCAGTGCGAACTCGGAGAAACTGAATCAATCAATCTCTATTCTACAGGGCTTGAACGCGACGGTTCCAGAGGAAGCGCAGCAGGGATTGAGTACGGCCTTGGCTAATGTTCGGAACGCCAGTAATCGGGAGCCAAGCAACCTGAGTGGTGGCGTACCGATTCCAAATGATCTGCCGTCAGTCAGTGATATTGGTGGCGGTGGTAAGCAGGCAGCTGATCGAGGCCAGCAGTAATCTCGTCCGTTCTTTTTAAATATCCGTTGACAATTGTTTCTTGATGATTCCCGGAGCTACGGCTATAGTCTGGATATTAGGTCTGTTTACCAAGCTATTGAAGAAGCTGTGGGTGCCGCTGGTACTTTTCATTTCCATCATTCCCGGTATTCTCGGTACATACTCCTACCTTCGAGGAGAGGGGGTAGAGTGGTTCCTTGCAGTCCCTGCCAGTCTGGGGATCGAGTTCGGTGGCCAGATACCGACGTTGGTAAACTCTGCTCAGTACTTGACTGATCCGACAGTCCCGGTACTGCCGTTGATAGTTGCGGCGTTTCTCGGGTTTCTGGACGTGTACTGGGCGTGGTATCTGTGGAAACTCTTCTTCCGATACAATGAGGAGAACGTAAGCCAGTCGACAGTGATTTTGTTTTTTACCGGTGCTCTTGTAGCTGGTTTACTGTTCACGTTGGCGGTTGATCTGTACGTGTTGCCGGCGGAGAATCTGCGGGTTTCCGGGTTGACGTATTTCTTGGAGAATCCAGGTCAGGCAGTGGATCCCGTAACTCAGTTCGTGGGTGAGAGAGCAGCTGAGGATTCGCTTTTAAATGAGTCTGTTAACAATACTAATATGACGAGTTGATAGCGGAGTGGGTAACGATACTATTGGACAGCAGGTTTTCACAGGTGACGAGACCTGGGAACGAGAAGACGATTCGGAAAGAGAAAACTTGATGAACCAGGTTCTCCGGGAGAACGAGGACTTGCTTAGAGAGGCGCGTGAAGCGTTTACTCGAAGAAGTAGTTTGTCGGAGAGAGAGCCGGGAGTTCAGGTAACCCGCTTTGCTATGGCGTATGAATTGTTGCAGCAGGCGGCTTGGAAAGCGACTCAAGATAAGAGAGCGGAGGAAGAAAAGTTCGACTTGTTCCTTCGAGAGTTCGAGGCTATAGCTGAACGACACGGAATGAATGTTTCTCAGTTGGAGGAAGAGGCCCGTAAATCTGCTAAGCAGCATCAACTACGTGCAAATATTCGCGAGCCACTGGAAGAGGACGGTGACCGTATGAGGTTCCTGACCCGAAAAGTGATCTCCGGGACTGAAGCGATTACAGAGGGAATCAGCGATGAGGAAGACGAGTCTCCGTTCGGCAACGAGGAAGGGTGATTATCGATAGCGTTAGAAAAACAGTTTCAGTGGTTGGAGACATTTGAGCAGTCTTTGACCGATTACAACGAGGGTCAGAAGGAGAACAGTGGCAGCCACAATACGTACTTCGCTGGGAAGACCGGTACCGGGAAAGGTCAGTTATCTGGTTGGGCGAAGGAACACGGAATTGCCAGTGGCAATCTGAAAGTCTTTGAGGCCCATGCTTCTCAGCCAGCTCATCTCGAGGAGCTGTTTCAGTTCTTGTTTCCGAACGGGTTTCTATTGAACTATGATTCATTGCAGATTCTCGATTCGGTGTTAGAACAGTTCGATAGAGGTGCGTACAGTGATGGTAATGTCGATAAGACGGATGTCAATGAGCTTTATCAGATGCTGGATGAGGGTCACCACCCTGAGAAACGTGTTGAAAAGATCGAAGAGTTATTGGACAGCAACCCTGCTCGAAGCCTGAAATTGCATTTGCAGGAAGTCAAAGAGAAGGAAGTAGAGATACGGAAGCGGATCAAGCAGCTTCGAGAAGGCGGCTACAAATACAATGATCTGCCAGACACATTCCAGAAATCGTATGCTGATGGCGTGAACCGAGGGTTTGATGTCGAGGTATTGGTCCCAATCAGCGACTCGATGCCGACTTGCGATGTACCGGACTTCTTCACGCCATTCGCTATCCCGATTAACGACTACGCCAGACACGAACAGTTAGAAGAAGGGCTGAAGATTATCTTCGGGAATCAATATGAAGACTACAGTAAGATCTACGACAAGGTCGTCGATGATTCCTCCAGTTTCGAGGACGTGAAGAATGTCGAAAGTCTTGGAGGTAAGGAATATATTCAGCAGGGAAGCTTCGCAGGAGAAACGTTCCAAGTAACTGAGACGAATATTGAGGATCAGCAGCTGGAAGCGTTTCAGCGGCGGTTTGACAAATTGTTCTCTACCCGTGGAATCGTTTGCTCACCGGATTTCGAGCACCGGCTTCGTCCGAAGTTGAAGGATGTTATGCTCGATAATGAGCCAGATATCGTCATTCTCTATACAGGGTTTCTGAGCAACGACCCTCTGCGGAAGTTCGTGATAACCTACTTTCTGGAAACCTACGAAGATATCATACAGAATCTGAAGCCGTCAGAAGTCACCAAATTGGATAAGAAGTTCGTGGTGTCCGGGATTGAGGCGCAGGAATGGGTGAAGGAGAGCAATGGTGCGGGTCAGAATGTCCATGACCGGGTTCCACGAATCCAGGTGGATCGGATGATGGATAACTGCCGTCACTTTAACACGGAGTTCTGGTTTGATGTGAAGCCGGACAAGATCCACGACATCATCTTGAGCAAGGCGAGCGACCGCTTCGCTACATCGATGAACGAGGGTGACGTCGACGAGTTCAGCTGGAACTCAACCTTCAAGACGGAATACAAGAAGGCGATTGACCATATCCCGTACAACAGTCTGGATGATAGCTATCCGGAGCTGGGCTACGGCTTCGTGTATCTTGAGGGCACGAGCAGTGTCCCTGATTGGAAGCGGAATGGCCGGAAGCAGTACGGGCATCGGATGCCGACGCCTCGGATGTGTGTGCAGGATCCGGTTGATCGATTTTCGATGGATAATTTCTCGTTCTTCCTGCAGTTCGACCGATGGGACCCGATCTCGTTCCAGGACTACCAGCGTCAACTTTTCAAGGAGGATTGGGAGAGCAACGCTGAGCCGTACTTGGAGGAAGAGGAGAAGAGGGAGAAGCGGAAGCAGCAGGAAGAGGAGGAGCGTGAAGAAGAGATGAAGAATCTGCGGAAGAACGCTGCTATCTCCAAGTTAGAGACAAAGGTTGAGAAGAATGGGGAGGTACCGGATCAGTGGAAGAGTATGCTGGAAGAGGTTCGAGACGAGATGATTGAAGACGATATTATTGAAGAGGATTTCAGCTACCGGACGATATTGGATTATACTAAGGAGCGTCGTGAGGAGTTGAAGGAAGAGTTTGAGACTCGGCGGCCTGACGACTTTGATTATCAGGAGGTTGCCCGTGATCTGGTTCAGGATAAGGAGTTCGTGTTCGGCGGGAGTTCTAAGGATGACAAGCAGGTCAGAGCCAAGGAGTTCATCTTGGAGGAGTTCCCTGAGTGTGGGGAGCGTGCTGCTGAGGAGGACGGTGAGAAAGCGGCTGACAAGGCTGTGAGGATGCTTCAGACCGAAGGAATACTGAATAACTCGTATCAGACCCAGATTGATCGAGACAGGTTTGAGCGGGAGATTTCGGAGGCGTTTGAGTTTGCTGAGTTCGAGACAGTTGAGGACGAGGTGGATGCTGAGGAGGACCAAGGTAGTTCATCGGAGTCGAACACCCAGGAAGAGGACGTCGACGAAGAACCAGAAGAACCGGCGGACGATTCAGGGTACCGGACGGTCAAGATCACCGCTTCAGTTCCCGAGTTCAAAGGCCCCTACCTTGAGGACTACGGACCGTTCGAGGAAGGCGATGTCGCAGAGCTTCCTTCTGAGAATGCTGAGATCCTGTTGAACCGTGGAAAAGCCGTCAAACACGAAGAATCAGAAGAGTCGGAAGGGCCAGGTGAGGAGTGGCGGTGCAATTGTGGAGCCATCAACGGGCCGGAGCGATCCGTTTGTCGTAACTGCACGAAAGAGTACGGCGAGGCAGATCCAGTCAATTAAGTTTCTTCGAAGGTGGCGGTGCCTTCTGAGTCCAGCGTAATCTGAAAGCCGTGGTACTGGAATTGTACCTGCAGTGCCTGGCTGTGATCACGATCAAGGAGTTGGTCGAGTGCGTCGGGGTCTACGTAGTCGTACAGCGGCGGTAGTTCTTCGACGGGCGTATTGCTGAATGCAGCTACGGTTTCGAGGACGAGTTCAGTAGGGTTGTTATGGCTTGTTTCGCTGCACTGGATTTGTTTTTCCATATGGGGGGAATCTCTCTTCTGTGGGTGTTAGTGATTGAACTGCCATAAGTCTGTTTCTAATGTGCGTGTTTCAACGTACACGTTGTAAGCATAAAATCTGTATAAGATTCGGTGGTCGCCATGTAGGTTTGAAGCTACATGGTAGAGGACGAAGATACTCGTAGTGGACCATTCGAGAAGCAGGTATCCGATCAGGAGATCCTCGAGTTTGTTTCTGCAGAAGAAGTGGTTACGACCAAGGAAGTTGCCGAGCACTTCGACTACCATTTACAGACTGCTCGGCGTCGACTGAAGCAGCTGCACAGTGACGGCGAACTGAATCAGAAAGATGCTGGGAAACGCCTTGTCTGGTGGATTCCACGCGACGACTGAGGCTCTTACTACTACGTTTAAACGGACAGCGTGTCCACCTTTCGAGTATCAACGAATGAGGGTGAATACGGAATGGTAGACAAGGATATGGCGCTTACCTTCTCTGTCCGGAACAATCCAGGAGTCTACGCTCTTCTGGTTGGTTCTGGTGTCTCCCGGGGAGCTGAGATCCCGACCGGCTGGGAAGTGATAGAAGACTTGATCAGGAAGGTGGCTGAGGCTGATGGAGAGGAACCAGGACCAGAGCCGGCAGAGTGGTACAGGGACGAGTACGGTGACGAACCCCGGTACGACGATCTCTTGGAACAACTCGCTCCCTCCAAGGAAGACCGGCAGGCACTGTTGAAGTCGTACTTCGAGCCGACGGACGAGGAACGTGAGAAAGGGATTAAGACGCCGTCACAGGCCCACGAGAGTATTGCGTGGCTGGTCAAGCACGGATACATCCAGGTCATTGTAACTACGAACTTCGACCGGTTGCTGGAGCAGGCTCTCAAAGAGAAGGGAGTCACGCCGACCGTGATTGCGAAGCCGAGCGATGCCGAAGGTGCAGCACCACTGGCTCACGACGAAGCGGTGATTCTGAAGGTCAACGGCGACTACAAAGCGAGCACGCTGAAGAACACTGCTGACGAACTGGACAGCTACGATCCAGAGATAGAGCGTTTGATCGAACAGGTACTGGACGAGTACGGTTTGATCGTTGCCGGTTGGTCCGGTGGCTGGGACTCTGCGTTACGTGACCTGATCTTGTCGGCAGAGAATCGCCGGTACTCGATGTACTGGGCTTCCTACAGCGGTCTCGACGAAGAAGCAGAGGAACTGGTTGAGCACCGAGATGGGAACGTTGTCTCGATTGATGGCGCTGACAACTTCTTCTACAGTTTGAAAGAGAGAGTTCAGGCCTTGGAGGATGCTGAGCCAGGTGCCCCACTGTCGAGGGAAGTGGCCAGGGAACGGACGAAGCGGTACCTGGCACGGGAAGTACGGAAGATCGACTTAGCAGACCTGATCCGAGAAGAAACAGAGCATCTTCGAGAACGACTGTTGGATCCCGAGCGGTTCGATCTTCACGTAGAAACTGATGACGAATCGGTTGAGGAGAGGCTGGAGAAGTACGAGAAGGAGGTGGAGACGCTTGCTGCAGTCTTCAGTACGTGTGCGTATTGGGGGCCGGAGATTCCGAACACCGGGGAACAGCGGATGGCAAAGAGCTTGCAGAGAATAGCTTCTGCCGAGCCCGATGTCAGTCCGTGGTACAACTTGTGGGAGCAGCTGGCGAGATATCCTACGACGCTGCTGATGTATGCTCTCGGGGTTGCAGCTGTAGAAGCGGAGAACTGGGACTTGCTATATGATGTCCTGATCGGGACTGACGCTGACCCGAACTCCTCGAATCCGAAGCCATTGATTATGTTCGCTCACCCGTACTTTGTCGGTGCCGAGCTAAGCTCTCGGGAGAGCATGTCCGTCCTGTACAACCGTGTTGAGGAAGCGCTTCGGGATCCAATGAGGGAATTGATTCCGGATGATCAGCAGTATTCACAGGTCTTCGAGGAATTGGAGATGCTGTCGGACATGGTCGTAGTAGACCGGTTTGAGGCAGTCCGTGGTCGAGAAATCAGATATCCCAGGTCGCGTTACTGGGAGTTGAGTCTTGGTGAGAAGATCGAGGCACAAGGCGAAGACTGGGCACCATTACAAGCAGGTTTCTTCGGTGGAGATCTTGACCGGGTTGAGACAGTGATTGAGAGATACCAGCACTGAGGTCAATTGAAGTTGAAGGCTTCTCCGGAGCGGTCGAGTGCTGAGGCGTTGAGTTCTTTGTATTCTTGGAAGTAGTCTGAGTTGATGTATGCGTCCAGGAGTTTTCCACGGTCGAGTTTCCAGGTGTCTACTGGTTTGGAGGCGGTTTTCCGTTCTCCGGCGTGGATCAGTGCGTCTTCTTCTTTGAGTTTGTCGAGGAATTTTCCAGCATGATCTGAAGTACCGTAGTTGAGGAACTCTTTGAGCTCTGTCTCGGTGTATCCCTTGTCTTTACCTCGAATCTTCTTCCAGGCTTTCCGGAGTGTGCCTTCGTTCTCGAATTGGAATCGCAGTTTTTTGATGTATTCGAGTTCCTTCTCGCCTCGGATCTCCATGTATGGGTATTTTTGAGCTGTTACTTTTGAAGGTATAGGGGCATTTTACGCTCCAGAGTAAATCCCATTTAAAAACGAGGAACGGTATATACGGGATATGGAAAATCTTGAAACTACAATTTTCGGAATATGGCCGGAGGTGACAAATTAACAATTAACCTATCAGGAACACAGAAAATGATCGGAGGGGCTGTTCTCGCAGTCGCTCTAATCGGAGGATTTGGATTTGCAGCGATGAATATCGGACCGATTATCGGGTCTATCAGCGGTGATACTCCAACTCCAGATCCATCGACCGGAGATGATACACCAAGTAGCAACGCGGATCAGGTGGCTTGGAACGAGTACAAGGATCTTGTAGGTCTGAAGTTCCCTGCACAGACAGCAGGTGAGACAATCGTCTTCATACCTGAAGGCACTACAGCTGAGAACTACGGATCAGCAAACGTTGTATCTGTAGGCGCTGACAGTGACGAGACCGATACGACTGAACTGTTTGCATCAAGTGAGGTCGAAGAAGGAACTGACTATTACACGTTCACCACGTTTGACTCTGCAATCACGTCAGGTCTTCCAGACTCTGGAAACTACTCTGTCGCAATAATCGGTAGCAACACTGCTAACGAGTACAGGACAGTGAATATTCCGGACATGGTTGACAGGCTTAGAGTTGAACAGTCTGCTCCGCTACAGCCTCTTTCAAATGTAGAGGTTATGGAGTATGCTGCCGATGCAAATGTCTCAGTGACGAATACTGTTGTCAACGATGGTGACTCTACCATTGCTCTCGACAACAACTTCGCTGATGACACGGCAGATAACCAGGTTGACGGCTCCGTTACAGGTGTCCGCAGCTACGAACTTGCTGAAGGAAGAGTCGCACAGTTCGGAGAGATCTCCGTTTCCAGTGTAGACGCTTCAGTTAACAGCATTTCAATGACTGTACTGGTTGACGGTGAAGAAGTTGACTCAGTTTCTGACTCCGACTTCTCCGATGGAGAAGGACTGGACGATGGAGTTGAGATCGGAACTGTAACTGCAGAGGATTCAATCACGGTGAGAACCGCGTTTGATTACAGTGACAGCGATGTCACCAACTCGACGGCACTCGGTACATCTGTACTGGACGACGTCGACTCAGATTCCAGTAGTTCGGACGGATCATTCGGTCTGACTGCTCTATCAACAACCTGGACAGGATACTAACTCCTGTCCCTCGTGGTTGTCCGGAGGGCATTTGACAGCCTTCCCAGTACATCTATTCTCCTCTCTTTCTTTTCTCTATTCTACGCCAGTCGTGATTTTATAAATAATCTTAGGTAATTTCTGTGTTATGCGGCGGAGAGATCTAACCCTGATCCTGGTACTTGGAATGTTTGTCTGGGGTATCGGGTTTACCAGTTTCATGCTCTACGGTCCTCCCGGCGCTGCCTATAAACAGACGAACATGGTGACCTTCCTCTTCTTCGGAGTTCTGGGAGCGCTGCCTGCCTTCGTAGCAGGTGGATTGTACATGCTTGATGCTAACTCGTTTTTCAGTCGCTACCCAGAATATAAGAGTATTGATAAATATTTGATAGCGCACTCTCCAGAGGATACGTTTTTAGGTAATCTGTTCAGCTTCATTCAGTCCGGATGGAACCTGGCATTGGTCTCGTTGATTTTATCGATGATTGTCGCCGTGGTTATCTCGGTGTCCGGCCAGTTGGTAGGTGGTTCTCCGGAACTAGTTCCTGGAAGTATCTCGGACTCAGCGACTCTGGCTTTGGCGTTGGAACCTGCCGTATCGATTGAGACACTGGTTTTCCAGTTTTTGCTTCTGATGGGGTCGTTCTCAGTATTTCACATGTTACTGGTGCGGAGAGGGATAGAAGGGTGGCCAGCGGTCTTCATCTCAAAGTTCACGGCATGGATTGTAACGACTGGTTTGGCGTTCCTGTACCATAGTTTCCGGTACGGAGCTGCTGAGTCAGCTCAGGGAAGCGTTTTGATGCTTTTCGGTATTTTGAACGGTGCAGTACTGTTGACGAACTCAGTTATCCCTGCGTACATGATTCATGGATCTGTGAACGTGTTCAGTAAGGCGGCTTCCGAAGGGATCTGGAGCGATGAGTCTGCAGTTGCTTATGCGGTGATCGCATCGATTCTGGCCTTAGTGGCGTTAGGGGTCAGGGTGTTGAGGTGGTCGAGGGATTAGATTTGACTGGCGGAACGTGGTGTACAGTACCTGCCTGTTGATCTGGGGTGTCTGTCTCGGCTTTCTCTTGGCTCAGATAGAGATCTCGTCCGTCATCCAGGACGTGACTGGTGAGGAAGCGAATTACTCAGACAGCGGCCCAGTTGTCTTGGATACGGGTCAGGTCTCGATGATGAACAAGATCTACGAGGAACGAAACGATGAGTACGGGTTCTGCTTCAATCGTCGAGGAGAGAATCAGTCCATCGACCTGCGGCATCCGTCGAGCGTGGATTACTCTAACAGCACGTATATCGAGTGGAGCTGTCCGACCGGTTACGAAGGAATAATCCACACTCATCCGGGAGAGGATGCTGCTGCCGAGCTCTCCGAGATGGACAAAGAGACGTTGGTGAACAGTACCTACCAGGTCAGCTGCGTCATGGCCGATACGATCCCAGTAGACAGGATTGAGGAATTGGAGGATTTCAGCTGTTTCAACGACCCTGTCCCCGAGCAGGACAGCTTTGAATCAGAAGAAGAGCTTGAGGAGGTTCTGGATACCTCTGTGTTTGATAGAGTGGAGGTAAGGGTTCGGGCGAGTGACTAAGGTTTAAAAACACTTGTACTAAAGTATAGTATATATGAATTACACTTTGATTGCAGTGGGGGCTGTCGTTTTCGCTATTGGTTTCCCGCTCCTCCTGTACTCTATGGAGCAGAAGAAGAAAATCATGAACTCGAAAAATTGGAAGTACCTCTCTGAACCTCCGGCATCATTGCTCGGTGGAAACGAGAAGGAGAGCCGTTGAGAAGTGATTGTTCATCCCTGAGTTTACGATCTTCCACGTCGGCTTAGCGTTTTTTGGAGGATTGGTTGGAGGAGCTGCCGCCTGCTACATGTTATTAGATGTGAAGGAATTGCTTGATAAGGATTACAGCAAGCCCTGGCATGACTAGGTGTGAAGATGCAAGGGTTCAAGATATGTGAAGGATAGACATCCCGCTCTATGTTTTTTAAATCTGTGAGAATAATTCTCAATATATGGACATTTATCTGAAAGAAATTGTTATATTATTGTTTGTTTTGTCATTTGCTTCAATCGGCGCTGCTCAGCAAAGTAGTGTAACTATCGATGACTTTGAGGACGGAGATCTCTCCGAGTACAGTGCCAACTCAAATTACGAAGTTAACGGAGACTACGTCTATTCAGGTAATTACTCTCTTGATGCAGACGAGCCAGGTAACGGAGACACCACAATGTTCTCCAGCAGCGGCTTAGACTACTATCCTTCAGCAGGCACCGTTTTTGACTATTACTTTAAGCTGGATTCTCCGAACAACGGAAACTCCAAGTTTGTATTTGGAGCCTCTGATATCTCAAATGGCTATGCAGTAGTTCACAATACTGGAGGATCATCAGTAAAGCTTCTAAAATATGAGAGCGGGAGCTCTACAACTCTTGATACCTCAAGCTTTACAGCAGGTTCTAGCTGGAACAAATTTAGAATTAACTGGACTAACTCTGGGACGATAAAAGTCGATATTAATGGCGACTCCTATCTTTCTGCCACTGACACAACATACACTGATGGAGGAATAGGTTTTAGAACCTACAAAACAGGACATCGATTCGATAATATTACAGGTATATCTGGATTTGATCAATCCACTACGGCAGGAGTGCTGGAGAACATCCATCCTAAAAACTCATCTACAAGTGTTGATGTTTACTCACCCATCTGTGCGCGTCCTACTTCCTCCAACACTGTCGACATGAGTTTCTACTGGGAAAACGGGACGACTATTGGTTCAAAGACGGATGTAGGATCTTCGGAGACGGCGTGTATGGAAGACTTGGGATTGGATACTGAGACCTCTTACACGTGGTATGCACAGGTAGATAATGAACAGAGTGTCCAGTCTTCAAGCAATTACACGTTTTCAACGGAAAGCACTGTTGCAGAGCCTATCAACTCGACTCTGGCAGGGTTTGAAAATGATTTCAGCGGGTTCAATCTGTTCAACACTGCTGGTACCTCTGGCCCGGTGAGGACGACAGACAAGGCTTTTGAGGGGAGTTACAGTATGCGGACGAATCTGGGTGGTTCGACCGGAGAGGTTGGGGGTTGGAAAGTCTTCAATCTGACTGGCATCACTCAATTCTATATCCACGGTTTGTACAGTACCTCGGATAACTACGGCCATCCAGTAGCTGATGTTGACTATCTCAATGGAACAGACCACTATTCAACGACTTTGGATGGATACGGCGCTTCAAATACTTGGCTTCCTATCAATGTAAGCGTTCCAAACGCAGTTAATCAACTAAATGTAACTCTTGACGTGAATACGGGTGAGGGGACGACTCAGAACGCGTTCTGGGATGGCATACAGACGGAGGTAGTCTCTAATCTGTACGGTTTCAAAAGGCTATCTCCTGGTTATGGTGAAACAGGGGTGTCTCTTGACTCACCGTTATGTGCAACGCCTGTCTTTGAGGGGCAGTCATCCGTTGATCTGGAGTTTTACTGGGCGGATGGTACATTAGTGGAGGAGGTGACCGGCGCTTCCAATAATACTGAGGCTTGTACTTCGTCACAGAGTTATTTTCCTTCTACGGAGAAGAAGTGGTATGTCAAGATGCAGGGAGAGAATGCTACAATCACTTCTCAGAATTATACATTTCTCTCTGGTCGACCGGTGGCATTTGAAAACGGAAATCTTGATTTATTGGAAGAAGATGGTGATCTTAGCGAATATACACTGAGTGACGGCGGAAGTGCGTCGATAGTAAACTCAACTGTGAAGTTTGGGAGGTATGCAATTAAGACTGATGATAAGTCTGCTTCTGTTGATGTTGCTTCGGAGTCTCCTGATAAGTTGACTTTCTGGGTTAACTGGGATGGGAGTGCTGCTAATCTTCGCTTCACTCTATTTAGTGGAGCAAACGTAATTGTTCAGGAGGAGCTTGGTAACTATGTTACGGGAGATAGTGAGTGGAAGAAGGTTACTCTTGATTTTAATTGGTCGCAAGATCAGTATGATGTCATCGTAGAGGATTCGACAGTAAAATCAGGTGTTACATTCTCTACTACGCCGGTTTCAAGCTATAATAAGTTCAAAATATATGGCAATAACGGTGTAGCGTACTGGGATTCTCAGACTGACTTCCCTCCTCAACTGCAATCAATGGAGTGCCATAACGGCAGCAGCTGGGGTTCATGCAGTAATCTTGGCTGGCAGGACAGCCTAACTAAGGTCCGGGCGAATGTTTCTCAAGGATCTTCGCCGGTTGAAAGTATAGACGTTACAGTTGAAGATGTCTATGACTCGGATACACGGGTCAACTCTTTTTCCAATACGAGTAAGTCTGGAGATGTCTATGTTTTCGACTTCCAGGACCAGGTGATCGATGATTCCGGCGGGTGGAATGTAACTCTGAATGTTGGCTCAGGCGGCGAATCTTACTCTTATTACAGGGATTTCAACGTTCAGTGGGGGAGTCTTTCTACCTCTCTGAATAAGCCAGGAAGCAATGTGTCGGTTTACGACGGTGAAAAGTTCAACCTTTCAGTCAACGTCTCTTGTACCGGCGGCGAGTGCGTATCTGAAAAATCAGGTGAGATAGGTCAATTATATCCATCAATAAACACCAGCGAGCAGTTCAGCTGGGCTGTTCTTCCTGATCCTCAAGATATGCCTGATACCAGCCCTCAGAAGTTCACCACTATCACTCAGTACGTTGCTAATGGATACAACAACGGGAATTTCGACTATACGATGGTTCTCGGAGACATGGTGAATGATGGGCTAAATGAGACTCAGTGGCAGAATTTCAATAATTCGATTACGTACATCGATGAGACCGGTATGCCTTGGGGCGGAGCCGTAGGGAACCACGATATCGACTTTAGGACAACGGATGAAACGTACCCGTCTGATGTGAATTACACGTACTGGAACGAGTATATGTCTACTTCAAGGTTCAGTAGCCGCAGCTATTACGGCGGAGATTACGATGCCAGTGAAGGAAATGACTATTCTAACCACTATGAGCTTCACAGCTTCAACGGCTACAAGTTCATAATTGTCTATATGGACTCGTATGATTCTGATGCTTATTCGTGGGCGGTAGACACATTCAAGCAGTACCCTGACCGGAATGGAATACTGGTCACTCACGAATACAAAGGAGAGACAAGTGATAGTATGACGGACAGCGACGGTTATTCACAGCACTTCATCGATGGTACGGCCATCAAGGAGCAAGTGGTGGACAAAGTCCCGAACCTGTTGATGACTCACAACGGTCATGCTTGGGGGCAGAGCCGTAATCAGATCCAGACCAGTAACTCTTCACACGCGGATACCTGGGAGCTTCACACTGATTACACTGCTAAAGACCCTGCTGGGTTTATTCGGTACTACAATTTCTATCCTGCTCAAGACAAGCTGGAGGCACGCACCTACAATCCTGTAGAGAATGAATGGGATAACACAAGTGCTGGAAAGTTCACCATTGACATGAACTTTGAAGGTGGGTCTTCAGGCGGTCTTTCGTATTGTAGCAGTACCCCTCTGTGCGTGGTAAACAGTGACTCCAGTCCAAGTCCTTTGCAGGTATCCCAGCTTTCAGCCGGTGAGTCGGTCAGTGCTTCGTGGATGATCCGGGGTGAGAAGTTAGGTGATTATGATGTCATCTCAAAGTTTGAAAGCAGCAATTCGGAAGTTGGATCTGCTGAGACTTCAGAGGTTTCCGTTTCGGTCGAGGAAAACCCGGAGCCTGTAGTATCTGTTACGGAACCTGACGATGGGTATCACGATGGTTCGGTGAATCTCTCAGTGAGTGCTGATAAGTCGATTAGTAGCTGGTCATACAGTTTGGATGGTTCAGCTAATCAGTCTTTCACACCGAATACTACGATATCTGGTCTCAGTGAGGGGAGCCATTCTTTGACTGTCTATGCGACTGATTCCAGCGGGAATACGGGATCTACCAGTAGGAATTTCGATGTGGATCTTACGGGTCCGACTACGTCTTTTAATGCGGATTCGACTGGTTCGGGCGAGCAGGGTCAGTCGTATGTCTATACCAGTGTGTCCGCCATTGACTCTTTGAGCGGAGTCTCTTCCGTTGTGGAGCGGTTCAATGATGGGAATCGTACGCTGTTCGAGGACGGAAGCGGTGACTACGTTTTCAATCATACTGGTTTGAGTGACGGCAGCTACACTGTGGAGATCTGGGCGGAGGACTCTGTGGGAAACGTGGAGTATATCAGCCGAGATATCACGTTGAACACGTCCACCAGTTCAGGCGGTGACAGCGGTGGCGATGAACCTTCTGAGAGCTATGTAGTTGAGGACTTGCCTGCTGGCAGGGCAGTCGGACTCAGGTCTGATCTCACCCAGGACTTGACCGTGAACGGTGTTTCCGGTGTGAATACTGCGGTCTTCGGTGAGAACCGTGACAGCCTCTTGGCTACGGAGCTGGAGATCGATTTCACTGGTAACATTTCTGTCTCCGGTTTGGAGTTCGGAGCTGACCGTGCAACTGCGAAGAGTTTCGTACACAACCATGGCAGTGTATCAGGTCTTCAGTCGACGAACTTGCTGGTGCCTCGTGTGAATGGTACGGGCCAGGTCCTGGTTTGTCCAGGAGCGGAGAATCTCACGGCTGTCTCGCTTGGCTGTAGTAACGGGTACAATGTGAGCAGCGGTGAATCTGTGAACGGTGTCAGTATTTCCTCTCTCTCAGTCAGCGGCTACGACTACTACCGAGTGGACGGCATCACCGGTACAGGTGCTGTAGAGGTTGAGGCAAGCAGCAGTAGTGGATCTGGGGGCGGCGGGACCGCGCCTTCTCTTCCAGAGGAAGATGATGACGCCAGCAGTTCCGATTACAATTGGTCGGTCAGCCTCGCAGAAGAAGGTAACAAGAGTTCGTTGAAGACCCACCTGGAAACCGGCAGCAGCACTGAGGACAAACTCTTCTTGGAGAACACCGGCGAGAACAGTGTACAGCTGTCGATGGGTTGTGGTTCGACAGGGATCTACGACGAAGACGTCTGTACCTGGGTGAACTTCTCTCAGTCTACAGTCACGCTTGAACCCGGATCCAGTACCGAGGTCGGATTCACGATTGAACTACCATCGAATGCTTCCAGGTCGAACTACCTGTTCGAGTTGCAGGTAACGGATCCAAGCTACAGTGAGGGCGGTGAGCAGGGTGTGAAGAGTGTGGATTACTCTGTGTCGAGCAGCTTCCTGTACGGCCTGGTTTCGAAGGTAACTGAGGTACGGCAGGTTGAGTCGCCTACAGGCAGAGGTAGTCCGATCCCGGTTCCGGTTGCGTTGATCCCGGTGCTTCTTGGCTTGATCATGTTTGGTGGTTTGACCTTGGGTGATCGCCGCTCTGATGTAGCAGTTCCTCGAGTCTTGAGGTACGGAGTATCGGTGTTCGTAGCGGTCGTGGTCTTCCTCCTGATCTAAAGCCAGACTCCGGGGTTTCTGTTTTATAAAAAAGGTTTGACAATTACTGGGTATGAGGACTCGTTGGAAAGCAGCCACAGCTCTACTCTTCTTCTCACTCCTTGTTTCTGGAGCAGCTGCCCAAGATACTCTGTCCAATAGTTATTCTATAGACACAGAAAGCGAGTGGAGTAGAGGTCAACTATCTCAGGGAGACATCACTGGAGGATCTTTCCGACTTCTTTACGGCGGCGGTAGCAACGGTTACAGAAATACTTTCTTCGGTTCGTATTCTGACGGAGAATATAATTTAAAAACTTATGAATTTGAAACAGGGGAGGTTAAAACGCTTCTCGATACTATGGAAGTTGATGAAGTAGGAGGTGCTGCTGATGTCACAGAGGATGATACTCCTGAAATCGCATTTTTAAATAATAATAACTTGAAATATTATGATATCGAAAAAGACCAAGTAACCGATACAGGAGTAAACGGTGTATCTGTAGGAGGATTTGCTGATGTTGACTCTGATTCTTCTAATGAGATTCTTATAGCCAACTCTGACACGCTAAAATACTACGATGTAGCTGATTCATCTTTGGTTACCCTTTCCTACTCCGGTTGTGAGGCTTGTGTTGAAACAGTACAAAGCGTTGGTTTTACTGGCGATTTCGATGGAGACGGAAATTTAGACGTTATAATTGAAGGGACAGATCAATATGGTGATGATGAGACTGCGGTATATGACATCAGCAGTCAGAACAGCGGCGATTCTAGTAGTATGAGAACCTCGGGGGGCTTGGGAGATATCTCAGACTACGATAATGATGGCGTTGGAGAGGCCATATATTATTGGGGCGCTGGAACTTACTATTTACAGGAAAAGGGACAAATTTATTCAGATGCTGATTCAATTGACGTAGGTTATTCTGCGGGAGCCACCGGTCCGGTAGTAAACTATGATGGTTCGGGGGGTACAGACATCCTTTTTAGTGATGGCGGGTTATACAGCTATGATACAGGTTTTAGCAGTGCGGATATGGTTTGGTCTGGAGGTGTAGATTCTATAGGAGGCTATGGTGATATAGGCTATTATGGTGTCAGTAGCTATACTTCTGAAGTAATCAATTATTCGGAGGAACAATATTGGAGGAATATCACGGTTTCTGGGTTGAGTCGTCCGAATGGTGCTGGTGTGAATATAACGGTTGAGACTAGCAACGACGATTTTGCCACGGTCAACCAGGGCCAGGTACTGACAAATTCTACGCTTTTAGACGGATCTCAAACATATAGTCTTAGCAGCTTGGATAATGAGAACAAGTATGCCCGTATCAGGATCGACTACCAGAGAGGCGACTATGACACACCGTCAATCGATGCTGTTGAGCTGAATAGTGAGAGAGGGAATCAGCCGCCTAAGATCTCGCAGATCCGATTCGAGGAGAACCGTTCAGGTTCAAACCAGCTCTCCTTTGACCTCGATGACCGTCTTGAAAATGACATAGCCCAGATTAACGGTATCTCAAACCCGGACAGCTTCACAAATCAGACCTGGAAGAAATCAGGTGTCGCCCTGCCGTTCACAGCCAGTGTTAATGTTTCAGATTTCAATGGGCTTGCAAGCAGCACTGTAGCTGTTGATGTAGATTCGTCAGCCGGTTCTTTAGCCGAGCAATCCACTTTCAGCCACGGATTGGGATCTCAGAGAATCTACAGAGACTATCTCGTATCGAACAACGGGGGAAAAGCGGTCAACTATTCTATCGTTGTGGAAGATCGAGGCTCAAGTATCGTTAAAGGAAATCCGGTTTACCAAAATATCTCAACGGGCACCCAGTCTACGTTAACCGGGATTTGGCAGGGCGACTGGATCACTGGGGAGGTAGAATCAAGTTATCTAAAAGGCCAGAATCGATCAGTCGTCTCTTCGCTGAGTCAGCAGTATTTCTACAATCAGACCCAGCTCGTGGCAGAGAACCAGCGGAACTTCTCCTTCACGGGAGTCGATATCTCTTCGATCTGCTCGATTATAACCAGTGCAGATGTTCCCAGCGGGACGTCTACGGTCACGGAGTCGTGTAACAATGAGTCGTATAGCGGTGACTGGATCAGCGATGTTTCCACGTATACGATTGAACAGGGTCAGAACAGCAGCGCCATTAGTACCATCAACACGCAGTATTTGGCGAACCAGACTGGTCTGAAGGCGAACAACAGTCTTGGGTTCGGACTGCCAGCGGTTGATGTCTCCAGCCAATGTGAGAACACTACGACGACTTCGGTTCCTCCAGGATTCAACAACGTAACCGAGTCCTGCAGCGTTGACTCCGAACAAGGTGACTGGATACGAAACGAGCAGGTGTACAGTACAGAATACAGCAGCCAGACCGTTGTCTACGGAGGAAGTATCCAAGACACATACACCGCAGTCCAGAACATCTACGCAGAAAACCTTCGTACCGACCTCGATCTGGATATCAACTTCACGCACCAGATCGAAGACGTCGAACACTGCAGTTTGGACGGTAATGCCGAGAAGACCATCCCCGCAGTGACCGGTGCCAACAAGTCGTTCTACCAGTCCTGCAAACCAGGTAAGGAGATAGGCTACATCCCAGTTCAGAAAACTGCTACCGGCGACAAGACCCGATACAACTTGACCACGAAAGTCCAGGTCTACACCAACCTAACCGACGAGCAGAGCCAGTGGATAGGCATACCAAAGAAAAGACTGGACAACTACGCAGACAGGAACGCCGGTGAGACAGAAGCCTTCGTCAACGGCAAGCAACAGGATGTCTCCATAGATCAAGGCGTGGTCAACGGAACAGAGTACGTCTTCATCATCGTCGGAGACCAGTACGGGAACTCCAGCCTTCACGCCGGTAACCACACTGCTTCCCTGATCTACTACCAAGGTGGAAGCACGGATTCTGGCTCTGGAAGCGGTTCAGTGAGTCCTGGAACTGTAATTGACGAAGTTGAGGGCGAGGACTACAGCTGGACGCTCTCCAACCCTCAGTCAGAGGAAAACGCTGGAAGCGGTATCCAAGCGATTCCTGGTAGAGAGTTCTCGAGAACACTGGTAATAGAGAATCAGGGAGATAACCCAGTTACGCTTGATCTGCAGTGTATCTCGGAAGGAAATTCCTGCCGCTGGGTTTCAGTCTCTGTCGACCGCATTGAGTTAGAGGCAGGTGAGGGATCGACCCAGACGTTCCAGGTCAAAGGGAAGGTTCCTGAGTCAGCTACTCCGGAGGATACGTTCCGGTTCAGTATCCGGGTCAGTGATCCAAGCTATGATGAGTCGACGCCTTCGACGTCAGGTTCGGCAGATGCGGATTACGTCGTGAATATTAATCCGTTCCTTGGAAGCGTGATTACAGGGATTGACAAGATTTTGAGTTTGAGAGAGATTCCCGCGCCTTGGGATGGTGCTGCTCCGATTCCGTATCCGTTCGTCTTTATCCCGTTGTTCAGCGGTGGTGCTGTGTTTGCAGGGCTTGGAAAGCTGCTGGGGATGACAAATTTTGACCGTAGTGAAGTAGCACTGGTTAACTTCTTCGTGTCTTTCGCTGTGTTCATTGTCGTGACCTTGGTTGCCTGATCTACCCCGCTATTTTAAAAGCAAGAATCCACCTTTTCTACTGTATAGAGGATTGATAATAATTCGAGATTTTCTGGAGAACCGGTGGGCAGTTGGCATTCTAATTTTGGCGGCATTTGCTGGAGTTCTCGCACTTGTCTCTCACTTTGGCCTGGTTGAAGGGACGATTATGGGAGACGGTACAGGCAGTGACGGTTGTGAGCCGGGCTGGTTTACGCCGACTCATCCTGGTACTCAAGAGCCGTATACGAGTACGGATGCTCTCCGTGAAGATGTTCTCCAGAATACTGGGATGAATGAGACGCAGGTTGACCGGTACATGAGCAATGTAGAGCTGCGGAACACGGAGAATGGGACTATTCTGCAGAAAGAGGAGGTGTGCGCTTAGAGGTGAAGAAGCGGCTCAGCCTTCTCACGGTTCTAATTATACTATTGATGGTTTCACCTGCTGCTGCTTCTCTTTCAGCTCCGACCAGTGCAGAGATTCAGAGCGATAACCCGTTCTTCCAGGGTTCGGAAGAAGTGATTGTCTTCGAGTTTAGAGGGGATCAGTTCCAGAGTGATACGATTACGATTCAGCCGGAGGATATCAACGACCAGATCCAGGGAAGTATCTCGGAGCCAATCACGATCAGCATCTCCAACGTCGAGACCAGGGCTCAATACGCGGTGAAGGATGCAGGAGAGGAGCCTGTTCGACGAGTTGATTTTCTATTGAATACTTGGGATTGGGATGAAGAGTATAGTTGGGTTCCAACAACTGAGAAGCGGAAAGACCTGGCTCAGCAATGGGCGTACGACAACTGCGAGATTGTCTCTGATTCGTCTACGCAGATCCCTTACCGGTACTATGAGAAGTTCTCCGGTTTTCTGGGAAACCAGCTTGATGGATGGGGTTACTGCAGCCGGTTCGATACTATAGAAGCCCAGATCGGGGAATTGCAGTCGACACCGGACGTGATTATGGAGACCTCGTTCACGGTTGAAGGAGCGTCTACGTCGAAAACGGTCACCATCTCTTCTGGCCAAGACGCAGCTAATGTTGGTACTGCTACGGTCAAGACCAGTAGCGGTGAGCCGTTTGCCAAGTTCAATTTACTGGGCGGGATGGAGTCCGGGTTCGATTACCCTGTCCCGATTGATGAGAAGGTAGCGTTCAGCAACGACTACGAATCCAATTTCCGGCTGATCCAGAGATCGGCATACGAGAACACCTACCCGTCGATCCTCTCCGAGGTTGACGACAAATCGACGTACGACGAGTGGCACAACGAGTACGATACTACAGAGACAAGGGCGAATCGAGAGAACAGCTTGGAGAACGCTTACAACAGCGATATCTTGGGCGTGGTTCAGACCTACGAAAGTTCTGAGTTCTTCGAATACGCCGACAGCAACTCCGGTTTATTCAACGGCGCTGGAAAACTGACTGACGGAGTCGTCGAGATCAGCGGCAACCGGGAAACAGTCTACCCGCAGTTCCAGGTAATCATCAAGGCAGACGAAGTCG
>Ga0207756_100090_pt1 | contig 91769 bp, 98 predicted proteins | sample A23M1SouthBayCA_FD_187748 | JGI IMG/M metagenome (GOLD analysis project Ga0207756, IMG submission 187748) | Aerobic enrichment media microbial communities from Eden Landing Ponds, California, USA - A23 M1 (3) (SPAdes) | ecosystem: Environmental > Aquatic > Marine > Unclassified | place...
ATCGAACTGGCATCGCGATGCTGCAGTTCTGTATTGAGAGTGTGGACCCGGATTTTGAGATGCCACGAACGCACGTCGACGACGATTCCTGGCGAGAGTGGGTCGATCCCTATATCGTCGATTCCAAACGGCTCATCACGGTCCGCCGGAACAACCTCCGTTTCAAGCAACTCGAAGAGTTGGACGTCGACCTCGTCGAACGGAAAGATGGGATCCAAATCCGATTAGCCGAGTTCGAGCTGGATATGCACTGGCGAGAAGCCCTCACAGAGTATGCTGGGCAGCACGAATCTCACTGTACGGACTTCGCGCAGGCAGTTCTCGAACGAGCAGGACGGGACGATCTACTTGACCGTCAAGGACCAACGAAACAAGAGTTCATCACGTATCTGGAGAACGGACTGGTCGAACGGGACTTCAGAGAAATGTTTTGATCAGTCGCGAAGCTCGGCGACCGACTGACCAACCTCACGGACGTGTTCACTTCGCTCGAGGTCGAGTTCCTCGGCGAGGTAGTCAACCGTCTCTTCGAGGCTCATATCGGAATGAAGTCCGTCTAACGGTATAAACCTAGTGCTGGCGCAACAATGTCGCCCATCAGAGGAAGCGTCTGTGTATACCGAACTACGTACCCCTCGGGAAAACTGTGGAATCGGTGACCGCGTAGCGATACCCACCGAAATTACGCAGTGTCGCCATTTGCTGTCCATCAACCGAACTCAATTGAAAGTAGCTCCGAAGCGATCGAGAGCGTTTCAGTCTGCAGGTTGTGCGTCGGTCGCTGGTGTCCCGCTTGGAAGCTCGGGGATGGACAGGTCCACGCGTCGGAGCAACTGTGCGTTGATGGCGACGATGACCGTACTCAACGACATCAGGAGCGCACCCACAGCGGGGGAGAGCAGAATCCCGATCGGTGCCAAGACGCCTGCTGCGAGCGGAATCGCGAACACGTTGTAGCCGGCCGCCCAGACGATGTTCTCCTGCATCTTCCGGTAGCTCGCCTTGCTGAGTTTCACGAGCCGAACGACGTCCATCGGGTTGTTCTGGACGAGGATGACGTCCGCCGACTGGACGGCGACGTCGGTGCCGCTCCCGATCGCGATACCGACGTCGGCCCGCGTCAGCGCCGGCGCGTCGTTCACACCATCGCCGACCATCCCCACGAGCTTCCCTTGGTCTTGGAGTTCCTGGACTTTCTCGTCCTTATCCTCGGGGAGGACCTCCGCGAACACCGTGTCGATGCCCAGTTCGTCGGCGACGGCGTTGGCGACATCCTGGGAGTCCCCAGTCAACATCGCCACCTCGATGCCTAGATCGTGGAGCGCGTCGACGACGCGGAAACTCTCCTCACGGATTACGTCAGCCATCGCGAACGCGGCAATCAGCTCGCCTTCACGAACAAGGTATACCACCGTCTGAGCGTTCTGTCCCGCCTCGTCAGCGAAGCGGCGGAGATGGTCGGGTATCTCGCTATCGAGTTGGGTTAACAGGTTTGGCCCGCCGACGTACACCTCATTTCCGTCGACGTTCGCACGGACGCCCCGGCCTTTGATCGCCTCGAAGTCGGTCGCGTCAGGTGCGGTGAGGTCCTGCTCGTCGGCGGCCTCGCGTATGGCTCGCGCGATCATGTGTTCGGAGTCGCTTTCGACGGCTGCTGCCAGCGCGAGAGCGTCGTCCTCTTCCACGCCCTCGACGGTCGCCATGTCGACGACGCCGTGTTCGCCTTCGGTGAGCGTCCCCGTCTTGTCGAAGATGATGGCGTCCAGGTTCCGCGCCTCCTCCATCGCGATACGGTCCCGGACCAGCATCCCGTTGCGAGCCGCCAATGACGTGTTGATTGCGACCACTAGGGGGATGGCGAGCCCGAGTGCGTGCGGGCAGGCGATGACGAGCACTGTGACGACGCGCTCGATGACCGTTGCGTCGAATGAGACCGCGAGCGTCCACGCGATTGCTGTCACGACTGCCGCCGCGAGGGCGACGTAGAACAGCCAGCCTGCCGCTCTGTCGGCCAGTACCTGTGTCTTGGATTTGCTCTGCTGGGCTTCCTCGACGAGGCGCATGATTCCCGCGAGCGTCGTCTCCTCGCCCGTCGCACCGACGCGCACGCGGAGGCTGCCGTCGCCGTTGATCGTCCCACCGATGACCTCGTCGCCGGGGTCTTTCGAGACCGGTTTCGATTCGCCCGTGATCATGGACTCGTTGACGTCGGAGTCTCCCTCTTCGACGACGCCGTCAGCAGGGACACTCGCACCCGGCCGGACGAGTACGAGGTCGCCCTCGGAGAGTTCACTCACCGGGACCTCCTCAGTGTCGCCGCCGTCGGTAATCCGCTCGGCGGTGTCCGGCATCAGCTTCGCCAGTTCGTCGACCGCACTCGAGGCCCGTCGCACCGACCGCATCTCGATCCAGTGCCCCAGCAGCATAATGTCGATCAGGGTGACGAGTTCCCAGAAGAACGCCGACTGCGTCGGGAAGACCACGCTCGCGAGGCTGTAGACGAACGCGACGGTGATCGCCATCGAGATGAGCGTCATCATCCCCGGCGACCGATCTTTCAGCTCCGGTACCGCCATCTGGAGGAACGGCATCCCACCGTACGCGAAGACGATGACCGCGAAGACGGGGTTGATCCACTCGCTGCCCGGGAACGCGGGGACGGAGAACCCGAGCCACTCCTGCAGCATTTCGCTGTATAGCAGGACTGGGATCGACAGGAGCGTCGAGACGAAGAAGCGCCGGCGGAACATCTGCTCGTGGCCCTCGTGCATCCCGCCATGCCCCTCACCGTGGCCCTCATGGGAACCGTGGTCGTGTCCTTCGCCCTCGTGCCCAGCGTGCTCGTGCTGCTCGTCGAGCACAGTCTCACTCTCCGCAGCAGGGTGTGCCTCTTCTTCCAGTAGCTCCTGTTCTACCCGCTGCTCGTCCGACTCGGCGTCCGATTCATCCTGCTCGCCGTGTTCGTGCTGGTGACTGCTGTCGTCCTGCTGGTGTTCCCCTCCAGGGGGATTCTCATTTGTATCTTTGTGGTCGTCCATAGCCCATATTCTCTGTAGAGGTGGATCCGCTGGCCCCCTGAATCTTCCCCACTGAACTGTACAGCAGGACCAGCGTAGCGAAGCTTCAAAGACAACGGTTGGCCGTTGTCTCGGAGTGGTCCGCGCGATTCTCAGGCGTAAGCGGTGTACCCGGCGTCTTCGACGGCCTCCACGAGAGCTGTGACATTTGCCTCACCATCGACGCTCGCCTGTTCGCTCTCCCTGTCGACGGTCACGTCAGTCACGCCGGATACCTCTTCGAGGGCCTCTTCGACCGTCTGCTCACAGTGACCGCACGTCATGCCTTCCACGATGATCGTCGTCGTCATACAGGGATACACACGGCCTCCTCTCTTTAGCGGATTTCCCCTTCGATCATACTGATATCGTGGGGCTCAAACTTTAGATTCAAAGTGATACCTGCGGCCGTAACGAACTAGACATCGGATGCGCCAGGTGTCAATAGCGAGAAGGCTCAAGTATCGTTGTGACGCTCCCTGTACGTCTTCGCCGCTAAAAAGACATAGAGTGCGCCGATAGCCCGAATGCCCAAGCGGAATCGCTCGTTCCATTCTATCGACTCTGGACGCTCGTACAGGAACGCGGTGGCAAATCTCTGATACAGGTCGGGAAATAAGAGGACTATCGCGCCGAACACGCCGGTAAGATTCATCAGCAACGCGTATGCTCGCCCGTTAAAGAGTGAAAGCGCAGCTATCAGAACACCCTCCGACCGGACTGCTGGACGTATCCACCCTCTCACTGTTCCCTCGTCTGGATTCGAAATCGCGAGTTTCTCGAAGAGCTCGACGATTTCGTCCGGGAACAGCGCTGAGATAGCGCCGAGGACACCGACGAGTGTTCGAATCATACGATATGGTACGACCGATATGGATATAACTCCCACTGCGACGCTACACTATCGAGAACGAGGGGAGTCCGAACAGTAGCGGCTTCGAACCGGGCACGACGCGCAGAGGCCGCTTGTCGAATGGGCGTCCTGAATCCTTATGGATTCGGGGCATACAGGGCGTAGAGGATAGACAGCATCCCGGCTGCGGTGACGAGTGCTGCGACGAATCCTGCTTCGAAGATCGACACCTGGAGGAGTTCGAAGAGGACGCCTTCAAGGAGGCCGCCAAGCCCGACCAATGCGAAGCCGGCGGCGACGTACAGGAGTAACTGCGTGTGATGTCGTTGGTACCCGCGATAGGCCTGATATGCGATGACCAGTGCTAACGCGGTCGTGAACAGTTTGCCGATGACGAATAGCGTGTGTTCCATAAGTCAGTCTCCCCGCATCTCCTCGAAGATGGTCGTAATCCGGTCGGCGGGGTCCGCCCGGACATCGATCTGGACATCGAAGCCCTCTGCCTGGAGGAGGACTTCAATACGTTCGAGACGAGCCTCGTACTCGCTGTAGTGCCGTCCTCCGGGGTCGACGTGCGTATACTCTTCGAGGAGGCCCTGCTCGACGAGGCGGGTGACACGGCGCGAGACGGTCGGGCGTGACATGTCACATTCATCGCTGAGTTCCTTCGCAGACAGTCGGTCGGTCTTCGTCGCCACGAGGATGTCGCGAGCGTACTCGTCGTCGAGTGTAGCGAAGATTTCCGACGGGTCGGACTCCTCGGTCACACGTCTCTACTCGCGACAGGAGCGTAATATAGCCCGCCGATTTTCTGACTCAGAACGCCGGCTCGCCGTTATATCGTCTCTGCCTCCGTACTGATAGTTGAAGGTGCAATAACTATGTCCACACTCGACTCCGGCATGAATCAGCTCGAGAGCAGAGTCGGCGGTCTGACCGTCGGCGGGAAAGTTCACAGTCTCAGTGCGTGGTTCGTGCTCGCGCTCCGTCTCATGATGGGCTACGCGTTCGCGTACTCTGGGTTCACGAAGATCACCGGCGAGTTCGGCGCTGGCGGCTACCTGTCGAACGTCGCGGCGACGAACGGGAATCCGCTCGCGGGCCTGTTCGCGTGGATGGGTAGTACGCCGTGGTTCGTCGAGTTCGCGAACATCGCCGTCCCGTGGGGCGAGCTGTTCATCGGCCTCGGCCTGCTCGTCGGCGCGTTCGTTCGCCTCGCGGCGTTCTTCGGCGCGCTCATGATGCTCATGTTCTACTTCGGCAACTGGGACATGGGCCACGGGTTCATCAACGGGGACTTCGCGTACATGCTCGTGTTCCTCGCGGTCGCCGCGTTCGCTGCGGGCCGCATCCTGGGTCTCGACCAGTACATCGAACAGTACGAGATCGGCGGCGAAGCGCTCGTCGAGCGCTACCCCGCCCTCGAATACATCCTCGGCTAACCACGCCGAACTCTCTTCAGGAGTACAATAATGCAAAATCCAATTCAAGCACGCGGGATTCGTTCTCTGGGACTCATCGTCATCGGAGCACTGACGCTAGCCGTCATCATTGGAATGACTCTGACGCACGCTGCTGTTCCAGATACAGTGATGTGGGACTGGCATGACGGGATGTGGAATGATGGTCACATGGCCGGGTGGGGAATATGGAGCTGGGGGATGATGTTGATCGGTTTGCTGTGGATGGCACTTCTGATCGCCCTTCCCGTCTACATCGTCTACTGGCTGACAACGCGGTCGCCATCGGACGGCCCCACCGAGGATAGCGCACTCGCTGTCCTCCAGGAACGGTACGCTCGCGGCGAAATCGACGACGAGGAGTTCGAACGCCGGCGCGCCCGACTCACGCCTGACGGCGGCCGTTACTGACTGTTCTTCCCCTATTCGTCGACTTCCGTCTTCACGACGGTCGCTGGGCGGGTCGTCAATCGAAGGACGCGGTCGGTCACGCTTCCGAGCAAGGCCCGGTATTCTTCCGGCCGGTGTTTCGTTCCAAGTACAAGTAGATCCATATCTTCGACATCAGCATACCGTACAATCGTCTCAGCCGGTCGGCCGTGCTCAATTGCTTTGACAACATTGACACCGACCTCCTTCGCTTTATATTGGATGTCTGCGATTGTTTCCGTTCCAAGTTCTTCGAGGCCATGTTCTGGGCCCTCGGCTTCATCAACGTACTCGTCACCGCTGTATGCTGTTACGACGTCCTCATCGACTACATACAGAACATGAAGATCGGCATTATGGGCCTCTGCTAGCGCGATAGCATGGGATTCAGCTTCCTCAGAAGCAACTGTCCCGTCAGTCGAGAGCAAAACCGTATCGTACATTTCTCTTTACTTATTGAGACTAGATTATAAAAGCCAGCGCTCTTGGATAGTGGCGTAGCTGGTAACACTTTTTGTAACTTCACAAAGTTTGGAGATTGTCGTCTCTCAGGGTTGAAGAGTGGAGGATTTCTATGACGACCAGCTGATGCTAAGCTATTTCCTGTTATGAGTCGTACTGATTAGCATGGGTACCAGACCAACTGACCTCCGGATGGACATTGGTCGTATTGCTGATGAGTCGGTCGCCCGTGTCACGCCTGACGCCACGGTTGCCGAGATCGCTCACACGATGATCTCCCAATCGCGGTGTGCCAGGTACGTGGTCGTCGAAGAATCCGATCAGATCTCTGGTATCATCACCGATCGAGACCTGATTGCTAACCTGCTCACCGAGGAAAGCGAGTTAAGTGTGCTCACAGCCGAGACGAGTGGAGACGACGTACGAGCTGCTGACGTGATGACGCGTGACCCACTTACTGTGCCAGCAGATGCTGAGATTCCAAAAGTCCTGAGACAAATGAACGAAGCGGGTGCTCGACACGTCCCGGTTGTTGAAGACGGGAGCGTTATCGGGATGATCACTCTGGACGATTTAATTACGCATGTTGCTGGTGAGAGCGCACACGTTTCAGCTCAGATGGATAACGTAGCGGGCATCATCCGAACAGAGTCTACGCACGATTGAAACGCTAATTTGGACTCAAAGTTTTTCGTGTTGCTTGTGCTTCCAGAAATAGAGTCAGTTGAGAGAGATTATCGCATGAGGAGCCGTCTAAGGACGTAGTGGAGGATGCCGCCGTGTTCGATATAGGTCACGGCGGCCGGCGTGCCGACCTGTGCTGTGACCGGGAACTCGACAGTCGACCCGTCCGCGCGCTCGGCGATAACGGTCAGTTCGTCCATCACATCGAGCCCGTCATCGAGGCCGTGGATCGTGAAGATCTCAGACCCATCCAGACCGAGAGATTCCCACGAGTCGCCATCATCGAACTGCAGGGGGAGCACACCCATGCCGACGAGGTTGTCGCGGTAGATGCGCTCGTAACTCTCGGCGATGGTTGCGCGAACACCGAGTAGGTCCGTTCCTTTCGCCGCCCAGTCCCGGCTGGAGCCGGTACCGAACTCTTCGCCTGCCATCACGACGAGCGGGACTCCCTCCTCGCGGTAGCGCTGGCTGGCTTCGAACACGGTCGTCTGCTCGTCGGTTGGGTGGTGGATCGTATAGCCACCCTCGACATCGTCGAGCATCTCGTTCTCGATGCGGACATTGGCGAACGTTCCCCGCATCATCACCTCGTGGTTGCCCCGGCGCGCGCCGTAGGTGTTGAACTCGTGCGGCTCAACGCCGTTATCGAGCAGCCACTGGCCGGCAGGGAGGTCAGATCCGAAGGGGCCAGCAGGGCTGATGTGGTCGGTCGTAACGGTATCGCCGAGTGTCAGCAGGCAGCGTGCATCCTCAATATCGGCGACGCCGGGTTTCTCTACCGGGAAGTCCTGGAAGAACGGCGGCTCTCGGATGTATGTCGAGTCGTCGTCCCACTCGTAGACGTCACCAGTGGGCGCGTCGAGAGCAGCCCACCGCTCGTCACCCTCGAACACAGAGGCATACTTCTCCTCGAACATCTCAGGAGAGACGTTCTCGTGGATTGCTGCCTGCACGTCCGCTGCGTCGGGCCAGATGTCCGCCAGATACACCGATCCCCCCTCCTCGTCGGTGCCTAGCGGCTCGTTCTCGAGATCGACGTCCATCCGCCCTGCGAGGCCGTAGGCGACGACGAGCGGCGGGCTCGCGAGGTAGTTCGCGCGGATCTTCGGGTGAATACGCGCCTCGAAGTTCCGATTCCCGGAGAGGACGCTCGTCGTCCAGAGGTCGTGGTCGTCGATCGCTTGCTCGATGGGATCAGGAAGTGGTCCGGCGTTCCCGATACAAGTGGTACAGCCGTAGCCGACGACCGCGTACCCGAGCTCTTCGAGATACGGAAGCAGGCCCGATTCCTCGAGGTACTGCGTGACGACACGACTGCCGGGTGCGAGACTCGTCTTGACGTACGGCGGGACATCTAAACCTTTCTCGACGGCGTTCTGGGCAAGCAGACCAGCAGCGATCATCACCGACGGGTTCGAAGTGTTCGTACAGCTCGTGATGGCGCTGACGAGGACGTCTCCGTGTCCAATTTCCACTGTCTCACCGTCGAGGTCGACCTCAACGCGTTTGGTTAACGGGTGCAGTTCCGATTCGGGTTCGACCTGAACACCGCCGTCGGTCTCCGCACCAGCTGCACCACCTTCGCCGAGCCACCGCTGTAGGGCGTCTTCGTCGACATCATCGAGGTCGTCTTCGAACTCCCCGTGGAGAAGTCCCCGGAAGCTCTGTTTCACGTCCCCCATCGGAATCCGGTCCTGTGGCCGCTTGTGTCCGGCGAGACTCGGCTCAACAGTCGAAAGATCGAACTCGACCACCTCGGTGTATTCCGGTTCCTGTTCTCCGAATAGCCCTTGCGCTTCGAGGTACTCGCGAACAAGGTCGATGTGGGCGGGGTCACGCCCGGTGAGTTCGAGATACTCGAGCGTCTGCTCGTCGACCGGGAACATACTGATCGTCGAGCCCTGTTCGGGCGCCATATTGGCGATCGTGGCCCGGTCGGGGACTGTGAGATTCTCCACACCAGGACCGAAGAACTCGACGAACCGGTCGACGACGCCGACCTCGCGGAGCCGTTCGGTGATGTGGAGCACGAGATCCGTCGCCGTCGCGCCCTCGGGTAATTCGCCTTCGAGGCGGACGCCGACGACCTCGGGAAGTTTCATCGTGACCGGCTGACCAAGCATTGCCGCTTCCGCTTCAATGCCGCCGACGCCCCAGCCGACCACACCGATGCCACCGATCATTGGGGTGTGGCTGTCCGTGCCGACGAGTGTGTCCGGCAGGAGCCATTTCTCACCGTCTCGCTCGCGGGCGTGGACGATCCGGCCCAGATGCTCGAGATTCACCTGGTGCACGATGCCGGTCCCCGGCGGGACGACGTTGAAGTTCTCGAAGGCGTTCTGCGCCCACTTGATCGCGCGATACCGTTCGGCGTTGCGCTCGTACTCCAGTTCGACGTTCTTCTCGTAGGCGTCCTCGGAGTCGAAGTAGTCGACTTGGACGCTGTGGTCGATTACGAGATCAATAGGGATCTCTGGTTCGACCAGGGTCGGGTCCCGATCTTTGCGGTCGACTTCGGATCGAAGGGCCGCCAGGTCGACAACTGCGGGCACGCCAGTGAGATCCTGTAGGACGACTCGTGATGGAGAGAACGGAACCTCTGCGTCCGGTACGTCTGGCTTCCAGCCAGCAGCATTCTTGACATCCGCTGCAGTAACAGTTTCGCCGTCGGCGTTCCGGAGCACCGACTCAAGCAGAATACGGATGCTCACAGGGAGCGTGTCGAGGTCACAGAGCCCCTGCTCTTCGAGTGCTCGAAGATCGGCCATCTTGTACGTCGTCCCGTCGACGTCGAGCTCGCGGACGGCATCGAACGGAAGTGTATCAGTCATAGTATCTACACCTGGGATTGGCAGTCGTATCAATCCCTCTCCGAATCCGATTCGACGAGAATCGGGATTTGTTACGCAGAGGCATCGTATCCAGCGTCTTCGACCACAGTCACAAGCTCATCCCGTTCAGCGGACCCCTCGACCGTCGCGGATTCTGAGTCACGATCCGCAGTAGCGGACGTAACCCCCTCAACTTCTTCGAGTGCCTCTTCGACGGTCTGCTCGCAATGTTCACAGGTCATTCCTTCGACGGTGATTGTCTGAGTCATATCCATTCGTAGATAGGGGCGAGTATTCTATGTGGTTTTCTGCTTAGAATCCAATGTTGTCGCAGCCCTAGATCACCGATTTCGAAGGTGTGTTGTGGGCAACAATAATGTATCCTGCGAGACGAAGCGGTCGTATGCGCAATTTGGATGAAACCGACTTAGAAATCCTCTCGTTACTCGCTGATGACGCCCGCCGCCCGTTCAGCGATATTGGCGAGGAGGTCGACTTGTCGGGGCCAGCCGTTTCTGACCGGGTAAAGCGATTACAGGAAGCTGGCATCATTAACAACTTCACGATTGACGTCAACCGGGCTCATCTCCGAGCTGGTGTACCGGTATTTATTCAGGCCGAAATCGGCTCAGCGTCGTTGGAGGCCGCCCGCGAGCGGGCTCGAGAGTCAGATGGCGTTGAACACGTCTTCACGACCTCCGAAGGAGATCTTTGGTTCTATGCCCGTGTTGAAGCCCAGAACGTACGTCAGTGGGTAGATGGACTCTTTAACGAGATCGATGTAGCAGATTACACCGTCACACTAATTGACGAGCTTGAATGGACGCCGTCCGTTGATGGCGTCGAATTTGCACTCACCTGTGCTGAATGTAACAATACCGTTGATAATCAAGGTGAAACGACGAGAATCGACGGAGAGATCTATCACTTCTGTTGTCCGTCCTGTCTCACACGGTTCGACGATCGGTATCAGCGACTCGAAGAGGGAGCGTAACGCTGTCTTTGGAATCCAAATTTTCCTGCAGTCGAAACCCCGCCTCTCGAAGCAGTAAATCGCCTAAACCTAGACCCCGTATAGTAGAACAAGCATGACAAGCCAAACAATCCATCTTGATATCACGGGAATGTCCTGCGCCAACTGTTCGGCGACGATCCAGGACACTCTCGAATCGCTCGACGGGGTATCGGAGGCGGATGCGAACTTCGCCACCGACGAGGGTTCCGTCACCTACGACCCTGAAGAGGTATCGCTCAAAGAAATCTACGACGCGATCGACGAGGCCGGGTACGGCGCAGTCTCTGAGACGGTAACGATTGCCATCTCCGATATGACCTGTGCCAACTGCGCCGAGACCAACCAAACCGCTCTTGAAAATATTCCGGGCGTCGTTAATGCGGAGGTCAATTACGCAACCGACGAAGCACAGGTCACCTACAATCCTGCGGAAGTATCTATTGGTGCGCTGTACGATGCTATCGAGGAGGCTGGCTACTCGCCCGTCCGCGAAGATGGTGCCGACGAAGAGTCGGGCCAGGACGCACGAGATGCCGCCCGTCAAGCCGAAACTCGGAAACAACTCAGGTTGACCCTCTTTGGGGCAGTGTTATCGGCACCGTTGCTCTTCTTCCTCATCGACAATTATCTGCTCGGTGGCGCGATCGTCCCTGAAGCCGTCTTCGGTGTGGAACTTGGCTGGGTTGAGTTCCTCCTCGCCACGCCGGTACAGGCGATCCTCGGCTGGCCGTTCTATAAGAACTCGTACAAGGCGATCGTGAAGAACGGCCGCGCCAATATGGACGTGCTGATTGCGATCGGTTCAACAACGGCCTATCTATACTCTGTGGCAGTCCTTGCTGAACTCATTGCAGGTGGACTTTATTTCGACACGGCAGCCCTCATCCTCGTGTTCATCACGTTGGGTAACTATCTCGAAGCTCGGTCGAAGGGCCAAGCGGGTGAGGCCCTCCGAAAGCTCCTCGAAATGGAAGCCGAAACGGCGACCATTGTCCGCGAGGACGGCAGTGAAGAAGAAGTTCCACTCGAAGAGGTCACAACTGGTGACCGGATGAAAATTCGTCCAGGTGAGAAGATTCCCACAGACGGTGTCGTTGTCGACGGTCAGTCTGCCGTCGACGAGTCAATGGTCACTGGCGAATCTGTGCCTGTCGAGAAAGAGGAGGGCGATGAGGTCGTCGGCTCGACGATTAACGAGAACGGCGTCCTTGTCGTGGAGGCGACGAAGGTTGGAGAAGACACGGCCCTCCAACAGATCGTCCAGACAGTCAAGGAGGCCCAGTCGCGCCAGCCCGACATCCAGAATCTCGCCGACCGCATCTCCGCGTACTTCGTGCCTGCGGTCATCGCGAACGCCCTTCTCTGGGGTGTCGTCTGGTTCCTGTTCCCCGAGGCTCTCGCTGGCTTCGTCGACTGGCTCCCGCTGTGGGGTCAGGTTGCTGGCGGCCCGGCCCCGGTCGGTGGGACCGTTTCAGTCTTCGAGTTCGCGATAATTGTCTTCGCGTCCTCGATCCTCATCGCCTGTCCCTGTGCGCTGGGGCTGGCGACGCCCGCAGCGACGATGGTCGGGACGACGATTGGTGCCCAGAACGGCGTCCTGTTCAAGGGCGGTGACATCCTCGAACGCGCAAAAGACGTCGACACGGTCGTCTTCGACAAGACGGGCACCCTCACGGAGGGTGAAATGGAACTCACCGACGTGGTCGTCTTTGATAGCGATGGAAATGTGGTGACTGACGGTGGCGAGCCGACCCCAGATGGTGGACAGCTCAGCACCCGTGAGCGCCTCTCAGAGGATGATGTGCTTCGACTGGCGGCGATAGCTGAAAGCGGCAGCGAACACCCGCTCGCCCGTGCAATCGTCGAAGGGGCCGAAGAACGCGGCCTGGACGTGACTGAGCCTGACGACTTCGAGAACGTTCCGGGCCACGGGATCAAAGCAGTCATTGGTGACAGCGAGGTGCTGGTCGGCAACCGCAAGCTGCTGCGGGACAACGGGATCGACCCCTCTCCCGCTGAGGAGACGATGGAACGCCTCGAGAACGAGGGGAAGACGGCGATGCTGGTCGCCTACGAGGGGGAGCTCGTGGGTGTGGTCGCCGACGCCGACACAGTGAAGGAAAGCTCCAAGCAGGCTGTCACAGCACTCCAAGAGCGGGGAGTTGACGTGATGATGATTACGGGCGACAACGAGCGAACTGCCCGTGCGGTCGCTAAACAGGTGGGTATCGACCCGAAGAACGTCCGCGCAGGAGTCCTTCCTGAGGACAAGTCCAACGCGGTCGACAGTATTCAAGACGAGGGCCGGCAGGCGATGATGGTCGGTGACGGCGTCAACGACGCTCCGGCACTCGCGGTCGCACACGTCGGGACAGCAATCGGCTCCGGCACCGACGTCGCCATCGAAGCTGCAGACGTCACGCTGATGCGAGACGACCCGCTCGACGTGGTAAAGGCGATCCGAATCTCAGACGCGACACTCCAGAAGATCAAACAGAACCTCGTGTGGGCGCTCGGTTACAACACGGCGATGATTCCGTTAGCGTCGCTCGGCCTCCTCCAGCCCGTGCTCGCTGCAGCAGCAATGGCGTTCTCGTCGGTGTCGGTGCTGACGAACAGTCTCCTGTTCCGGCGGTACACCCCCGATCACGACTACAAGCTCTTCGGATTTCTTCGCTAACCGTCACCTCTAGATCAATGTCGAATATTTCCCGGCACACGGTTCGAAGGTACCTCGTCGAGACAGCCAGTAGCGAACCGACATACCTCCGGGCTCGCGAGATTGCCAGCGACCTCGACGGATCTCCCAAGGCAGTCGCGCAGTATCTCAGCCAGCTCCAGGACGAACTCACAATCGTTTCACTCGAACAGTGGGGGCGCTCGAAAAGCACGACGTGGCGATTGGAGGTGAACGGGTCGTGAGTACTGTCACCCGCCGCGTCGAGACTGTCCTTCCGGAGACCGGCTCACGCGAGTGGTGGGCGCTGTACCTGCTGGCCCCGCTCGTCCTCCTCGGTGGGGGCATCCTCGTGTTTCCGACGTTGGTCTACGACCGGTTCATCTGGCAGTATCTCTGGGGACCAGTCGTCGCCGATGCGGCCGGTCAGCCAGTCACGCACGAGGGGGTTCGTGCTGTCCAGGGCTACAACGCGGTGAACACGGTAATCTACCTCGCGGCAGTCGTATACAGCCTCCCCGGACTACGTGCGTATCTCGACCAACTCGACGTCACGTTCGACGCACGACTGGCCTACGGGTTCGCTCCGATCATCATCGCAGGTGGGGCGATGCGCGCCCTCGAGGATCTCGGGCTGCTCGGGGACTACGCGGTGTGGTTCATCACGCCATCGATTTACATCGTCGTCACCGCTGTCACCATCCTCGCGCTCGGTGTCGGTGCACTCTTGCGTGACCAAAATATCGGATCTATCCCGCTAACAGTCGGGCTCGTCGGGTCGGTGTGGGCTGTCGGGGCCGTCTGGTGGGCTGTTTGGCACGGCCTCTCGACATCGACCCCACTCCGCCTATGGGTTCCTGTCGCGACGACGGGGATAGCGCTCGGCGTAACCGCACTCTACTACTGGGGCGCGAGTTTCGTCAATATCACACACCTTCGACACCCGCTAATTCTGCTGGCCGTTTTCGGCCAGTTGTGGGACGCTGCGCAGAATCTCATCGGTGTGACGTTCCTCGGCTACTCCCCAAAGCTGGTCGTGACGAATCTCGTGTACCAGGCGACTGGATTCTCCGGATCGACGTTCGTGCTGAAACTCGTCGTGACTGTCGGCATCGTGTGGTATCTCGCCGATGCGAAAGAGGAGATGAATCACACGTGGTGGTGGCTTATGACGTTCTTCATCGGAGCGATCGGACTCCCGATGGGCGTTCGTGGGTCACTTCGGATGCTGTTGGGAGCTTAACGATGGCCTCAAAGATTGGCAAAAACCGATGACACGAACGTCCAAAATTGCGGTAATAGGTGGAGGGATGGCCGGGCTTGCAGCAGCTGCTGGATTCGACGACGCTGGATTCGTCGTCGAACTATATGAGCGGCAGTCCTACGATAGCAAACGCGTTAATTGCGGAGAAGCGATGACAGCGGTATCGAAGATCCCACTCGAGCCGACTGTAGAGAACGGCTTTCTCAATCCGCTGCCAGCGATGGAAGTGGAGGTGTATGACGGAATCGACGCCGATCGCCACCGCACTGGAGCCGGCACCTTTCCTGCTGCGGATACATATATAACGGACCGAAATGTCGTTGAGCAGTCCTGGGCAGAACAACTCTCAGAGAAGGGTGTTGACATCCACGAAAACCAGTCTATCACACGGACAGATTTCCACGAGTTCACCGATGAGTATGATCTCGTCGTTGATGCAACCGGTCAGCCATCACTCTCTAGTAAAGCGCTCGGAACAACCAACGAGTATTCAGGATATATGGTAGCGCTTAACAGTGATGTCGAAGGGGACTTCACCGAGTTGTACCCGAACAGCCGGATAATTCTGGAGAACTATACAGGGTACTCGTGGGCATTCCCGAAGACATCGCAACGAGCCAACGTTGGTATCGGCTGGACGGTCAGTGACCGGCCTAGTGATTATATGAAGGCATTGAGGGAAGCCTGTAAGCGGAATGGGTGGCCAGTCCCGTCGCAGGAACGGACGAACGTCGCAATCATTCCCGAGGGACCAAGCCTTGATCCCGACAGAACCTATCTACCGGAGCATTCCGTCGTACGGGTGGGTGATGCTGCAGGTATCGCAAACCGACTCACCGGAAAGGGGATCTCACAGGCCGTTGAATCGGGATTCTTGGCCGCAGAGTTGGCTAACAGCGGCCAATTACACAATTTTCCTGACAGTTTATATCAGAGGATGAAAACGGAGTACATTTTCGCCACAGTTGTGAGATACTTTCTTGAAACTCGTAATCCCAAGGTTCTGGGAGCAGCAATTCGTGCCGCTGCCGGGATCGATATTGAAGACGTTGACCGGTCTCCGAGTACAGTTCTACTGCGTCTCCTCCGCCACCCTGTTTTGTTTGCCCGTATTTTCTCGAGACGACGAGTTTTAAACCGTGTCTATGGAGGAATGACTAACCAATGGGAGTTGATTAATTGACATCCGCTCGAGTTAAATTCTCAGAATCTGTTAGCTACTGGGAGGATCGGTAAGTACAGAGGATTAAATCAGCAAATGGAGTCCCTCAAGCGAATTTTCCGAGATCCAGAATTCGGTGGGCTCGGCTTCATCAGTGTTCCCGCTTACACGCCCCAGCACACAATCAGTCCGTAGAGGGTGACCGAATTCCTTCTTGAGAATCATCCAACTCACCTCGGATATCCGCGTTCCTGAAATGAGCCCCGACTCTTAGAAATCACGAACACCATCAATCTTTTTTACTACATCTGACAAAATCAGCCGTGAGGTGAAGTATGCCATGTCAACTCAATCCATCCGTACGAATTTTCTCGGAACCGAGACGTCGTTCTCGGTCTCGGGAGCCTGGTTGTCGTATTGGATCCTGCTGCTCCGGCTGACCGCCGGGTGGTGGATGCTCCACGCTGGCCTTGACAAAATCTGGGCGTGGCCCTTCGACGCCAGCTGGTTCGTCGGCGGAGCCGCTCAGGGCACGATTCTCGCCCCCTTCGTCACGCCGTTCAGCGACGGCATCCTGTTGGCGTTCGTCAACGTGGCGGTACCGCTTGGGCAAACCGCCATCGGTCTCGGGCTGATACTCGGTGTCCTCACGAGGACCGCCGCCTTCTTTGGTGCCTTCATGATGCTGTTCTTCTACTTCATCAACGGCTACGGTGGCGGCTGGGCCAACGGTATGGTCACGGGTGAACTCCTTGGGATCATGGTCTTCGGAACCATTGTGGCACTTGGAGCGGGCGGCGTCCTGGCAGTCGATAACCGCCTGCGTGAGATGGAACTGTTCGAGAACACGCGATTACGGAAACTCCTCGGGTGACTACCAATGAGTGACTTATCAACGGCAGACCAAATCGCCATGTACGTCGGCGGTGGCCTGGTTGTCTTGGGCGTCGTCGTGATCGGCCTGCTCGACATGCTACTGGGAGCCGGGCACCCAGTCGATAGCGAGGGAGCAATCGAACACGCTGCAGTGGTCCCCATCGACATTAGGGCGGGCATCATCCTGCTCGGCTTGGTGATTTGGGGACTCGTCGCCGTTTACAAGTTTGCCGCAGGGTCGGCACCGTCGGGATCGACTACGGGCCAAACCCCATCCGGCATGGACGACTAGTTCAACAACTCAGTCCGTGGAGCCATTTGCCAGTTAACTTTTCGCGTTGCTCGCACTAACGTCCATCTGATGCACCTAAACGTGAAGACAAACACGATTTTCAGGAGTAGCCCTGTCGTTTCTTGGTTTTCCTTCTGGTCAGTACGCGCGCTTTATTCAGCAGAACGAACTTAACACTCTTTGGTTTGGTAGAAGAAACGGGGATTAATACGCAATTAGAATTTCCGAATTTAAGACTGAAATTAGTATATTACAAATAATATTTCAATATATCCTTGACTTCCGATTCTGGTTTGTCTTTCGAAGAAAGATGTACGGGTGTTTTTTCAATTCAGCTGTCCTTCGGTTAATCGTTAGAACGGGGTAATCTGCTTCCTCGATCACTTGAGCTGCGACGCTTCCCTGTAATAGCCGACGAATGCCAGTCAATCCTCGTGTCCCCATTGTAACAAGGTCGATGTCAGTCACCTCAGTGTATTTGAGAATCTCCTGCTGAGGTTGACCAAAGCTCAACGTAGTTCGGACAGGAACGTCCAAGGTCGCTGCCTTCTCCGTAATGTCCTCCAAGAGCCGAGTTCCCCGCTGTTCCCAAGAGTCAGTGACCTCTTCCCACGTGAATCCAGGCCGACTCGAATAGGACTGTTCGGAAATGATAAAAAGTCCATGTAGGGTTGCATCATACCGTTTAGCAATTTGTAGCCCATGTTTGAAGGCCACAGATGCCTCGTCGTATCCATCCGTAGGCACGAGAATATCTGTGAACTGACTAGTAGATAACTCTCCTACCGGATCAGAGGGATCCATATCAGGTATCGTCAAGACAGGAAGAGAGATATTTTGAATGATGTGGCTGGAGACGTCTCTCCGGAGAATTCGTGCTAATCTAGTCTGTGTAGGTTTCTGGTGGACAAGCAAATCGATATCATTCTCCTCAGCGTATTCCCGAATAACACCTGGAGAGTGCCCACTATCCACTGCTGGTATCACATTGAGTCCGAGCGAGTGGGCCTGATCCACCACGGGTTCAATTACCGCTGCTGCGTCCCATTCCTCTTGTTTAGTGACTTGATCGGATTCCACCTCCGTGCGTTCCTCATCTTGAATATATAACACGTGGAGAGCCGCATCATACGTTTCTGCAAGTGATAGGCCATATTGGACCACTGAGTCCCTTATATCAGCTCCGTAGAGTGGAATGAGGATCTGGTTGTACAGGTTGATGTCCGCACCTTCTCGAACTTCTAGATGGCTGGGGGAGTTCATACATATCTATACGTAACGACGATTTACCGTGCTTTCTGTTAAGAATCGAAACCGGGAGAACAGTCTCTGGGGTGGTGACTTGAGGCTTTTATCGCAAGTAACTCGCTATAGCACGTCTATTTCGAAAAGAGTGGAGACGTCGTTTGGAGTCGCATCAGTTCGACGAGAGCGTATTTCCCACAGTTTCGAGGAGTGAAGTGTCGGAGTCGGTGCGACGAGTCATGCTCTGGGTCATGTTGGGCGCAATTTAAGGCCGATATGCTCGTTGACGGAAAACCGTCACGGCAGCACCCTCGACCGATGAGGGTCGCCACATAGAGACGAATACGGGACTCTGACCTTTGGGGTTTCCTCCTCAGAACTGAAAGTCACCTTCCCCGTCGTGCTTGAATCCGTTCTCAATACACAGGAAAGGTCGACGTACAATTGAATACTTCCGAGCCAAGTGACGAGCATATGGAACGGGCCGTAACTCGTCGCGAACTACTACGGGTCGGTGCGACGACAGTCGCACTCGGAACCGCCGGTTGTTTGGGGTCATCGAGTGGGGATGAGTGGGATATCGAGGGAACGCTAGCGGTGACGAACGCCCAACAATACAGTTCACCAGGCTGTAGCTGTTGTGGAAAATATGCGTCGTACCTGCGGGAACAGCTCGACACGACGCTCGGGGAAACCGAAACCGAGGACGTGACGGATCTCAAGCGCCAACACGGTATTCCATCGGATCTACAGAGCTGTCACACACTCGTCCTCGACGAGTACGTCGTCGAAGGACATGTTCCTGCCGAGGTTATCGCGACGATGCTCGAGGAAGAGCCGGCGATTGACGGCATCGCGTTGCCCGGGATGCCGGCTGGATCGCCGGGGATGGGCGGGACGAAGTCCGACACATTCACCGTCTACAAACTCGGCGGCGGAAAGACAGGTGACGTGTACACCGAAATCTGAACAGAAAACACCTGGTCAAGATACTTTGGGACGGCAGTCGACACCCTAAACAATGATTCGACGACTCCTCCACGATCTCGGATACGTGCTTGCATACGTCCTTTTCCTCGGCGCGAATACGCCAGAATCGGTCGTTACCCGTCTTCGCATCGCCTATCGCCTTGTCGGTGTCCGGATCGTCGAGACGCCACAGGTTGATTCGGTCGAACGGACGATCTTCCTGTGTCCGTACCGAAATCTGGGCACTACGTGGGTTAGGGAGAAGTGGATCTGTCACGACATCCTGGACCGCGTCGACGACGGATACGTGACGTATCTCCGACGGCACAAGGGAATCGACTACCAGCGTCCTCGCGGGTGTGCCGACCTCGCGTACTGCGACGAATCCGAGTACTGCTATTCGGAGGTTTCCGAACTCGAGTAGGTGGCCGATGGATCAGAGTACTCTCCGCCACCGAATCACCGACCAGTTTTCTTACCGCGGCGAGCGAGCCGATATCTGGCGGGCGTTCGACCTCCTGTTCGATACTGACGAGTTCCTCAATCTCGGCTACTCGGAGTGGTACCAGCCACATATAGCCGGTTCGAGTCAACGTCGCCTCGTCACGGAAGTCGGCTCAAGGGTCGCGTCGCATCTACCCACAACCGACGGAGTGCGCCTCCTCGATGTCGGCTGCGGTCGGGGGGGTCCAGCCCTCCACCTCGCCTATCAGTTCGGCTTCAACGTCACTGGTGTCGACCTCGTTCCGTACAACATCCAGATGGCAACCGAGAACGCACGGGGTAAGCACCTCGATTCCGAGTTCATCATCGGTGACGCGACACAACTCCCGTTTACCAGGGACTCGTTTACCGCGTGTACAGCCATCGACGCACTCGTATACCTCCCCGAGCGGAATCGCGTTTTCGCTACAGTCGCAGATACCCTCGAACCCGAGGGGGTTCTCGTAGTCTCCGATCTCGTGATGCAGTCAGACGTGACTGAAACGGAACGGAGATTGGTCGATTCATTTGCGGATGCGTGGGATATGCCGTCCTTGGGTACTGTTGAAGGATACAAAGCTGCTCTCGACGAGACGAGCTTTGAGCTCAAAGCGGTCGAAGATATCACGAAACACAGCGTCGGACGCTTCCGAAAGTGGACGACGCTGTACCTCCAGCTACTCACGAGCCCGCTCCGGGCTCTCATTGAACGACTGTTAGGAGCGTATGATCTCGATCCCCCAGCGATTACTGAGCAGGTACGGAAGGCTCACCACGCGCTGCCGTTCCTGCGACACGTTATCTTCGTTGCGGAACTAGAGACTACTTGACTGCTACTTGCACGGCGCAAGAAAGAATCGGATCGTCACGTCGACGCTTGAGCATCCACGAATTTGGATGGACCTGTGGGGTCTTCACTGCTCGTGATTGTCGTGTGGTGGATCGTGACCCATAGGTTTAGAATTGGTTCAGACTCCAGTATTTATATAGGACACAGATAGGAATCCGTTGGTATACTCGAACGATAGTTCGGGATTGTGAGGTACTAACCGTTGATTGTGGAGTCAGAAAAGCCAAACCGTGCAGCACGGCTCAAATCGCTATGTATCCCGACTTTGGATTGCTAAGAACAAATTGCTTGATTCAGGCCCTCGTACCATTGATGTGGGGTGAAACCGAATGGCAACTGATCCAGTCTGTGGAATGGACGTCGATGAAAGTGATCCGGCGGCCACAGCTGAGTACGACGGTCAGACGTACTACTTCTGTGCCGAGGGCTGCAAGGAGACGTTCACCTCGACACCGGAGGAGTACGTCTAACCGTCACACCCCACACCTGCGTCGTAGCTCCCCCACACCCACCCCCATTCCGCCTTTCGATGACCCAACCAGAACTTGACGACACGGATCGCGAAATCCTCCGTCTTTTAGCGGAGAACGCGAGACGACCCTACAGCACTATTGCTGAGGCTGTAAATCTTTCACCCCCGTCCGTTTCAGCACGCGTCCGTCAGTTGGAGCAAGAAGATGTCATTCGTCGATTCACCGTTGATCTCGACCTCACACAGTACGAAAACCGGATACACGTCATGGTACGCCTCCAGCCTGAGCTCGGAAAGACGGATTCTCTTCGAGAATCGATCCTCGAGACCCCAGCCGTAGAACACGTATTCACAACTGCGGAGGGCGAAATCGTAGCTGTTGCGACGCCGCCGCGGAATACAGTCGGAAACTGGGCGCAGCAATATCTACCACTGACTGACGTGCGGCGATACGACGTACAACTGCTGTCGAACGCTGCTCAATCAGCGTATGCCGAGGGGACTGAATCCGCACTCAAATGTGCAAATTGCGGAACCACTGTCGGTGAAGACGGACTAGCCACCCGTGTCGGTGGTTCACTCCAGCAGTTTTGCAGTGAGAACTGTGAAACAACGTATAGGGAACAGTATACAGAAAGTCAAGAGAAATCTGATGCTTAGAGTCTAGCATTAGCTGTATACTCAATTCCTGATTGCTTACGAGTTTGCTGCAAATAGTTTTGATTTGAAACAGTAATCGCAGTGAATTAGAAGCGTGTGTATACACCTATGGAAGCGTCCACAACCACCAAAGGAGAAGCTACAAGCAACAAGGTACTCGTCCGTGCTAATGAGATTGAAAAAACGTACGGATCGAGTTTTCCATTTACGCGGTCAGTGACCGTCCTCACCGATGCCGATCTCGAAATTCGGACGGGGGAAATCGTCGGGATCGTCGGCGCGAACGGGTCGGGCAAATCCACGCTCATGAACATCCTCGTCGGTGTCCTCGAACAGGATTCCGGAACAGTCGAACGGACGGGAACCGTTGGCTGGTGTCCACAGGAACCACTGCTTTACGACCGCTTGACGGTCGGAGAGACGTTCCGACTGTTCGGTTCCGGATACGGAATGACCGCCGAAGAAATCGACGAGGCCAAACACCGCTTGGCGTCGAAACTCGATTTCGAGCAGTACCTTGACTACCGAATCGACCAACTCAGTGGTGGAAACCGGCAGAAAATCAATCTCAGTATCGCCCTGATGCACGATCCGGACGTCCTCATGCTGGACGAGCCCTACACTGGATTCGACTGGGAAACGTATCTCACGTTCTGGGATCTCGCCGAGGAACTCGCTGCCGACGGAACAGCTGTCACGATGATTTCACACCTGATCGAAGAGCAAAGTCGTCTCGACCGCATCTATGAGGTTCGTGACGGACAGGTCTACGACGTGACTGACCAGGAAGGCGAGACTGATGCAACGGCCAGTGAACGGGGGGAAGAGACCGATGAATAGGGTTTGGACGGGGATTCGGGCGAACGTCTCCACCTTCCTCAGAACCCCCCTGAATGTTGTCCTAGCACTTCTCCTTCCGATTGTCGTTATCGAAGGCTGGGGACAAGCAATGGCTGGGTTACCAAGTATGCCGACGGTCGAGGCGATTCCGATCGAGCTAGGTCGCCTTCTCGGAGCGATATTCGGGGTCGCCATCATTGCCGGCCTGATGGGACTCGCGCAGATGATTAGTGCGCGTGCAGCCGATCGGCGACTCGTTCAGACAGGCTATCCACCCCGAACACTGCTTGCGACTCGATTAGCGGCGCTCGGAGGAGTGACCGTTGTCGTGGCTGCCGTAAACTACGGCGTTCTCTGGCTGACGATTTCACCGGGAGCCCCTGTCCTGACGTTCGTATTCCTCGTACTTGCCGGCCTCGTCTATGCGTTTCTTGGCGCACTCGTCGGGGCGCTCCTTCCACGACTGTTCGAAGGCTCGCTCGTCGTGGTGTTCCTTGCAATGATGGATGCGTTCCTCAGTGGCGACAGTCCGCTGGCCGCCGACGTTCCCGAGTTCGTGGAATACTTCCCGCTCTATCATCCAAAGGAACTCCTTCAGGAGGCGATGTTCCAAGGCACATATACGACGGGTGATCTCGGCTTCGTCGCCGGATACCTGCTAGTCCTGCTTGTACTCGTCACCGCAGTGTTCGGAGTGACGATGCGCACCAGTGGTGGGTGGTCCGCATGAGTCGTACGACAACGGCGTTCACAATCGGCATCAAAGAACAGGCGCGAAACTACGTCCTCGTCGCTCTACTGGTCGTCCTACCGGTCTCGTTCATCACGTTGGCGTTCGCAGTCACCCAGGACGTCGAGATGCCGGTTCGGACGCTCGTCGACGGTGAGACGGTGACGGTCATGCGAGGGATGCCTGAGGTCCACGGCGTGATTATGACGCCGATTACGAGCGCCCTCATCGCCGGACTCGCCGGGTTGTTCCTGATGCGAGAAGCCAAAGACACGGACGGTCGTCTGGCAGTCGCCGGCTATCGTGCACGACAGGTAATCACTGCCCGGTTTGGGGTTCTCGCAGCAATTACTCTCATCGTCACCGGTGTCTCAGTTGGTGTGATGCTCGTCGATTTCCAGCCTGAGCATCTCTGGTGGTTCGTCGCAGCGATGCTCGTCGTCTCGGTCACGTATGGTCTCATCGGGATGCTCGTCGGGGCCGTTTTCGACCGCCTAGCCGGGATGTGGCTAATGCTGATTCTCCCGATGCTCGATATCGGACTCTTCCAGGATCCGCTGTTCATCCAGTCCGAGCCCGAATGGTGGATGAAACTACTCCCCGGCTATTGGCCCGTCCGTGTGATGGTCGATACCGGACTCACAACGGACGTAGATACGACTCTCTCATTGGTGTGGGCTACTGGATACCTCCTCCTCGTAGCTGTCCTCACAATCGGCGTCTACTACCGAATTACACAGGAGAAGTAAGATCAGGCCAGTAGACTACTTACTCCGGTAACTGTAGGGGAGAAGACCCAAACAGCACTATATCCAGCTTCGCTCAATTGGATAGTTTGACTCGGATTTCACTACGACCGTCTGATCGGGCAAACGGTTCGGTGGACTCTGGTTGCTGCTGTGTCCCTCGTTCTCTGGGCACCGATGAGTGCGGCTTACGTTCCGCGGAGAAGTGCCGCGGCGTAGGAACAGGTCTTCGAAGGACTCCTGAGCGAGGGACCTCAGGCGTGTAGAAATGGCGACGACACCGCGCCTTACCGAGATGGGTCTTCACTCCCAGTCTCCAACCGTTCACGACGCTTCTGGAACTCTTCTTCGTCGATCTCGCCTCGTGCGTAACGACGTTGGAGGGTTTCCATAGCGGAATCGTCACTCTCTGGAGGTGCATCGCCTCGACCCATTGCCCAGTAGAGGAAGCCGCCGACCAGCCCCAGCATCCCGAGTGCCCCGCCGACGAACGGCAGCCCACCGAACCATCCACCGTTCCGGCCGTGCATCATCCCTGGACCCATCATTCCGCCATCGGTACTCCCACTGCCGTCGACGTCCGAGCCGACGGCAACGGCGCCGTTCTGGACGATCGTTTCGCTGTCTGGGACCTCGCCGTCCGGGATCGGGCTGTCTTCAGCTGGACCGCCAGGGCTACCAACGACGATGCGACCGACCATGCCGACCGTCTTGTGAGGGATGCAGTAGTAGTCGTACGTTCCGGGCACCTCGAACGTGTGCTCGAAGCTCCCCTGCGAGATGGTCCCGCTGTCGAAGGCGGTGGCGTCGGCGGGAACGCGGTCCGGATAGGCCGTCGCCGAGTGAGCTCCGGCTGCTATCTCGAAGCGGACGGTCGTGCCAGGTTCGACGTGGAGCCCGATCGGGTCGAAGTAGTTGTTGCCCATCTTCACGACGGGCGTTTCCTGTGCGGCGACTGGTTGGGTGAATCCCGCACTCGCGACTGTGCCAGCACCGAGCGCTCCCAGGAACTGGCGTCTACTGTAGTCTGTCATTGTAGCTGGTTGGCTTCTGTTATCCACGGATGATGCTGGCGAGCCGGTTCGTGAGTCCGGGCGATTGCTGGCCGGCGCTCTCGATGGCAGCCTCCAATTCGTCCCGGTCGACGATGCCGATGAACTCGGCCGTCTGTTCCCCGTTTGCATACACGAGCGTCGTTGGCGTCTTTCGGACACCGTACTCCTCGGCCGTCTCCAGATCGGTCTGGATGTCGACCTCCCGGAACTCGACATCCGGATACGCATCTTCGATACCCTCGTTTTTCTCTCGCTGCGTTGCGCACGCTCCACAAGTCTCCTGTGTGAACAGGATAACTTCCGTCATAGTAGCTAGTATGGTCTTATGCTTTTAGCACACTTCTATTCACATCCGAAAGCTGTGAGGGTCACAGATTTCGGATTCCAAGGGGCCGGACGTGAGTAACGCCGGAGGTTGGTGGTCGGACCGTCACTCCGAGCGTTCGAGCTTGTTCCGACGCGCCTCGAACTCTTCCTCGGTGAAATCTCCGCGGGCGTATGCCATACGCAGCTCCTCCATTGCGGGATTCCGCGACGACTGCGATGCCGTCACGCGACGGAAGACGAGATATCCGCCACCGAGCAGGAGGAGGAGGAAGACCAGCTGGACGAGCATCCCGACGAGTGGCCACCAGCCGCTGGTCGTCCCGTATCCACCCATCATTCCACCGTATCCCATCATCCCGCCGAATCCCATCCCCATCGTGAGCAAGGGGAGGACGATGATCGCCCCGAGGATGAGGAGGACGATGGTTGTGGTGTCGAGTTGGTTTGATGATGTCATGGTTCAGATCTCGGTCGATGATTCGAGTTCGTCCGCGACGCTGGCGAGAACGCGTTCGAACCGGTCGTGGACCTCGTTCGCGATCGAGTCGAGTGCCTCGTTGTCGGCGATGCCGACGAGCTGTTGTGGGTCGACGGCACTCACCATGACCTCGCCGCCGTCGGTTTCGTAGACAATGACGTTACACGGGAGGAGTGCGCCGAGTTCGATCTCTTCGTTCAGGCCCTCGTGTGCCAGCCCCGGGTTGCACGCACCGAGGATGCAGTACTGTCGAAACTCCTCGCCGAGTTTCTCCTCGAGCGTCGCTTGGACGTCGATGTCACAGAGGACGCCGAATCCTTCGTCTTTGAGCGCCGCAATCGTCGTGTCGACGACGTCGTCGAACTCACCGGTGACTGAAGTCTGTATTGTGTATTCCATGAAGTATCATACCCCGTCTACGGGGTTAACGGTTGGGTGCCGCAACGGCGGCCGTTGGGAATATGATGTATCGGCTGGAACAGCAGCTGCTCCAGTCATCCGGTGCGTTCGAGCTGTTCTCGCCGCCGATCGAATTCGTCATCCGAGAGCTCTCCGCGGGCGTAGCGCTCACGGAGAACCGACAGCGACTGCTCTTCGTTCCCACCGGAGCCTCGATTGAGGAGCGCATAGACAATGTAGAGCGGAACGGCGATGAGGAGCCCCATCCAGAGGAACCCCCAGAGCCCCATCGCTCCACCGAAGAGGCCCCAGCCGCCCCCCATCATGCCGCCGCCGTAGCTCCCACTACCGTGGGCAACAGCCGGTCCAGTCGCCGCAACTAGCAGCGGGACGGCGAGGATCGCGAGTCGCCGAGCAGTGCGTCCGATGTGAGTGGTGAGTTGCGTCATTATCTTGCGTTGGTGAGTTGTGGTGTTCGATTGGAGCGATCGAAACGGCCAGAGCCGTCAGCAGTGGCCCTGCCCGTACATCCCGCCGTTGTAGCCGTCGTCAGCCCCGTCGTGGTATTCCCCGTCAGCCATGTCCTGGGCCATCTCGTCGACGGTCACACCCATGTGCGACTCCATCCACTCGACGCTACCCGGGCCCATGTGTTCGGTCATCTGTGCCTCCATCCAAGTGGCCCATTCATCTGCGGTGGCATTGTCCGTAGGCGCGTCGTCAGCGGTCGTTGCGTTGTCGTGTGCGCTGACTGCCGGTGCGGCGAACGCGAGTCCGACAATCGCGAGCGCCACGAGCAGCCACCGGCCGAGTTTGAAGTTGGTCATTGTCTCTCTCCTCGGTTACTCGTAGGCCTGCTCGGGAGTTATCGACATGGGTGTGAATCCATACAGGAGAACGTTCGAGAACGTCTATAACATCTTCTAACCGTTTTGCTCGAGGGAGACCGTTCATACCTACGGAATTCGAGAGGGAGAGCGCCCGATAGATAGCGACTATTTTCCCGGTTGTTGCTGCCGAAGGTCATCACTCGGATACACACGATAGGTCCGACCCTGTCGTTCCCGATACAGCAGACCTCGCTCCTCGAGTGAACTCACGGTCTGGCTTACTTTACTCTTCGAGAACTCAGATCGATCCCGAAGTTCAATCTGCGTGATTCCGGGGGAGTTCAGGACGGGTTCGAGGACGCGTCGTTCATCATCCGGTAAGAGATCGAGAACGCGTGCTTGGGGGTCCGATTCAGGATTGATAGACGTCGCCGGTGCAGCGTCATCATCCATCGACGTAGCTGTTGCCGCCGATGTCTGTGCAGGATCGACAGGCGCCGTTGTGTCGGCCACTTCTGGATCGGTGAGTTCTCCCCGGACCACGTAATAGACGCCACCGATAACGCCAGCAACCAGCAGGGTTCCAACCACGTACCAGAGGGGGTCTGGGCCGTGCATCGTTCCCATAGATGAACCCATCATTGACCCCATCGATTGCTCGATAGCCCGACGCTGTTGATAGGCCCGCCAACTGAGTACCCCGCCGGCCAGGAGAACGAACCCGAGAAGCACACCGACGACAGTATCTGCTCGACGGCGATTCATATGACAGCCCCGAGTTGCGGGATTTGACTATTCATACCGTCTATTTGAGCGCAGTAGGTGTGACAATTGCGGATTGAAACTGTGATGATGAACCCCATCACAGCGGATGAACCACAGTGCGATCATCAGTGGTCATGATCGTGATCGTGGCTCGATATTTGCGGGCTTTGATTAGTAAATTCCGTTGGTTCTTCTTCGAACGTACGCTTGCATTTCTTTGAGCAAAAATAGTACGTCGTCCCATCGTGGGACGCACTCGGGCCCTCATCGTCGGTTCGCATCCCGCACACCGGATCTCGATACTGACCTGGTGCGCCGAGTCCCCGCCGGTAGACATACAGAAGGAACCCGGAGAGCGCAAAGGCGATAATATTGAGGTAGAACGTGTAGTTGAGCTCGAAGTACGTCTGTTCAGTCGCCGTCTCGCCGCCCGCCAGATCTGGAACGATACCCAGCGCGTCGAACAGCAGCTCCATGAGGAAGCCGGTGAACGCCATCGTGACGAAGAAGACGCCGAGGATGTACAGCATCACCTTCCAGCCGTAGTACTTCCGGTAGACGTTCAGGACGGGCACGGTGATGAGGTCGGCGTAGACGAACGCGATGATCCCGGCGAAGCTGACGCCACCACCCCAGAGCGCGACGGCGAACGGGACGTTGCCCATACTGCCGACGAAACTGAGGACGGCGATGATGACGCCCATGACGGCGTTCTCGGCAGTCACGAGCAGGCCGTCGCCCTGAATGAACAGCGTGTTCCACACCCACTGCGGGACGAAGACGATGACGAACCCAGAAATAAGGAAGCCGGCGACGATGTCTTTCCAGATCATCGACCACTCCTTGCGGTACTGATTCCCGACCTTGTACCAGCCACCCCACGACAGCAACTCGTCACGCCACCCGCCGCTACTCGACGTCTCCTGGCGATAGGTCTCCATACAGCCCTCCGAGCAGAATTTGAGCGTCTCACCGCCGTCGGTCGTGAGCGTGTACTCGTCTTTCCCCTCCATCCCGCAGGTGGGATCTTCCGTGACGCCCGCCTGGCGGTCGCGCTCGTTGAGCTTCTCGCGGACTTCGTTAAACAGGTTTTCGGGAAGCGTGAGGTGGACGATGGCGGCCATGACGGCGATGAGAATCAGGCCGCCGAGCAGTTCCGCGACGAGGAACTCCCAGCCAAGCAGGATGAGAATCATCAGCCCTAGTTCGACGATGAGGTTCGTCGACGCGAACATGAACGCGAGGAAGTTCACCGCGTGCGCCCCCTTCTTGAACAGGCCCTTCCCGATGGCGACGGCGCCGAAACTACAGCCACTGCTTGCTGCTCCGAACACAGTCGCCTTGGTAAGTCCAGTTAGATCGCCCTCACCCAGCACCTGTGCCATCCGCTCCTTCGAGACGTAGACCTGGACGAGACTCGTAATCGTGAGGCCCATGATGATCGCCCACGCCGCCGTCCAGAGAAATCCGACACCGATACGAAGGGATTCAAGAACTCCGTCGATTATCGTCGCCTGCATAGGTGTATCATTGTAGGGATCATCTATTGCGGTTTTGGTTAGAATATACTGCCTATGAGGGTATCAGTACTATGGCATCGTAACCGTCGGCCATAGATGATCTATCGTGAAGAGGGGAAAACATTGCAAACCTCCACAAGCTCCACGGAATCCGACTTCAGATTCAAAAGGGGAATCTGATTAAATCACGCCGACGTATTAGAGGCTAATGGGACCAGTAGAGACCGATGATATCCCAAATGAGGGGAACACCACCTGGAAGAACAGCCTTCGCCGGCCTGCTCGGTTGTCCAGTACGGTAACTGTCACATCCACTTCCTAATTTACGATGGCTGTCGATCTGGCAATCCATGATGCACTCGTTCTCACAGCCGACGAGCGGAACCGCCTGTACGAGCGCGGCACAGTATGCATCACCGATGGCTGTATCGAAGAAGTCCGACCATCACGTGCAGGAGACGGAGAATTAGAAGCATCCACCGTTATCGACGGGAACGGGAAACTGGTGATGCCGGGGTTGGTGAACGCCCACACGCACCTGGAGATGACACCGCTCATCGGTGCGTTTAGCGAACTCGAGCTGACGGAGATGCTCGGGAGTGGGACGGCCTTGTTTAACAGACTAGGGAACGGCGAATTCGAGTACCTCGTCGAGGCAGGCGTCGAGCTCGCAGCGCTCAATTTCCTCCTGGGCGGTGTCACGACCGTGAACTCCATGGACGCACGGCCTGCCGCAGGTGCGGAGACGTTCGGGGAAGCAGGGCTCCGCGGATTTTTCGGCCCGGCGATCTCGGACCTCTTCTGGGACCAACCAGTCGATCAGCAGTTCGCCCGTGCTCGCGAGTTCGTCGAAACGTACCACGACACGTACGACGGCCGAATCAGGGCGACGATCTGCCCGCACGACGACTGGTCGTGTACCCGGCAGCTGTGGGAACGGACCGCATCCCTCGCCGCAGAGTATCCGGACCTGCTCGTCCACACGCACTTGCTCGAACTCGAGGAGAGTAACACGATGGCACGAGCGAACGGTGGCGAGGACTCGGTAGGATTGCTCGACGACGTTGGACTCCTGGACGACCGACTGGTCGCTGCTCACTTCCGCCTCGGCGACGAAGAGGACATCCAGGGAACCGCCGAGGCGGACGCGGCTGTTGCGCACTGCCCGTCCGTCTTCTGTTACTGGAATCCGGACGGGGAGACGCAGTGGACGCCCGTTCCCGAGCTTCGAGCCGCCGGCGTCGACGTCGGAGTAGGGATTGACGACCACTACTGGCACGACTCGTACAGCATGTTCGGTGAAGCGCGGCAAGCTCGGCTGGCGGCAAATCTCAAGCGTTCAGCCGGGCAGTTCGACTCGATGGAACTGATACGAATGCTCACTATCGAGGGCGCACGCGCGCTGGGGATGGGCGACGAGATCGGCAGTATCGAAGCGGGAAAGCGCGCGGATATTATCCTCCTCGACGTCGACAAACCGAAGTTCACGCCACTGACCAACGTTCCCGCACACGTCGTGAACAACGCGGTCCCGGCCGACGTCGAGACAGTGATCGTTGACGGCGACGTCGTCCTCCGGAATGGTGTGCCCGAGACAATGGACTCGGACGACGTGCGACAGCGAGTAAATCAGGCTGTCGAACGCATCATGGACGAGACAGACTGGGAGTTAGACATTGGTGGTAGTGAACCGCCGACCAGCATCGAGACTGTACGGGACCTCCCAAAGCGTGGCCCTGCGCGACTCCTGACTCGCCTCGCGATGCAATCCGCGCGTGATCGGTTCTCCTTCTAAGACCCTGCCAGCGTAGGGGTGGTTCCCCCTCAGGAATTTCTGTGGGCGCGAACGAACGCACGTCGCAGGACGGTCAGAAGAACGTACGTCTCGTACTTCTGGGTCTGGCAGTGCTCGCAGGGCTGCATATCCTCGACGATCTCCTCAATAGCGTCGTCGTACTCGTCGGTGAGCGTAGTGAGCGCGTCCGTGATCTGGGGCTGGGCAGCGTCGATCATCTCCTCGACGGCGGCGTCGGCCGAATCTGGTAGTGAGTACGAGAGGACGATCGTGTTCGCGTGGTAGTACTTCGTCGTCCCACCACGCCCCTCCTCGAAGCGAACGACGTCGACGAGGCCCGCATCCCGGAGCTCGTTGATGTGATGGCGGACCGTGTTCTCCGTCCGGTCGATGCCGCGATCGTCGAGGCGTTCGTGGACCTCGGTCGCAGTTAGGGCTTCCTCGGACAGAATGTCGAGGACCATCGCCCGCATCGGCTCGTCGATGGCGTCCGAAATCCGAGTGTCTCGCACCGCGATGTCGTCGAGACGGTGGTCGGTATCGGAATCACTCATACGAGGACTGAGCGCGAGCACGCGGGAAAAGGTAGCGGGGCAGGAGTCGGGTAGGTGTCTGTCGAGGTATCCAGTACAGGATGGACCCGCGATAGCGAAAGCCCTAGACGACCCGTTTGACTGTTCCAACGACTCGTATCCGAATTCAAACATATCATATAAAAAATACTTATTGAGGTACGGGCACTATCTCAAACTGTAATGAGCGACACAACCCAATTCCGCGTCCTCGACTTCGACTGCCCGACCTGCGCGAGTACCGTCGAACGCGCCCTGTCGAACGTCGACGGCGTCCAGCACGTCGAAGTCCACTACGCGACCGGCCGCGTCGAGATCGAGTACGACGACAGCGTCGCTGACCCCGACGCCTTCGCAGAGACCATCGAAAACCAGGGGTACACTCCCCAGCCCGCCTAACACTATGAACAAACAATCGATCACGCAGTACTACCGGAACCACCGGAAGGCCATCGTCACGGCGACAAGCGGCCTGCTGTACGGCGGTGGCTGGAGTCTCGGCTACCTCACGAGTTTCGAGATGGCAAGCGCCGCCATCCTCGTCCTCGCGACGGTCGTGGGTGGCTACGACATCGCCAAGACCGCTTACCACGAGGTCACCAACCGGACGCTCGGCATCAAGACGCTGGTGACGCTGGCCGCCATCGGTGCTATCGTCATCGGGGAGTACTGGGAAGCCGCCGCCGTCGTCTTCCTGTTCAGCCTTGGCAGCTACCTCGAAGGCCGGACGATGCGGAAGACCCGGACGGCACTTCAGGAGCTACTGGAGATGACGCCCGACACGGCGACCGTCCGTCGCGACGGGACACTCCAAAAGGTCTCCGCCCGCGATGTCGAAGAGGGCGAAGTCGTCGTCGTAAAGCCGGGCGGGAAGATCCCGGTCGACGGAACCGTCGTCGACGGCGAGAGCGCAGTCAACCAGGCGCCGGTCACCGGCGAGAGCGCGCCCGTCCACAAGGCCGACAGCGACGAGGTGTACGCCGGGACGGTCAACCAGGAGGGCGCGCTAGAAATCCGGACGACGGGAGCGGGATCGGATACGACTCTCGAACGGATCATCCGTCGCGTCGAGGAGGCCCAGGAGGCTCAGTCGCCCACGGAGAGTCTCATCGACCGGTTCGCGAAGTACTACACGCCGGCCGTCATTGCCCTGGCTATCGGCGCGTACGCGGTCACGCAGAACGCGATCCTGTCGCTGACGCTGCTGGTCATCGGCTGTCCGGGCGCGCTGGTCATCGGGCCACCGGTCAGCATCGTCTCGGCCATCGGTAACGCCGCCCGGTCGGGCGTGCTGATGAAGGGCGGCGAACACCTCGAACGCGCCGGCAAGATCGATCTCGTCGCCTTCGACAAGACGGGGACGCTCACGAAGGGCGAGACCACCGTCTCCGGTATCGAGGGGTTCGGCGTCGCCGCCGCCGACGTCCTCTCGCTCGCAGCGACCGCCGAGAAGAAGAGCGAACACCACCTCGCGGACGCCATCGTCGACATGGCCCGCGAACGCCAGACGGCTGCGACGGACGGTGGAGCGACGGTCGCCCAAGCGGACGATACGGACGTGGGGCGCAGGTCGGTCCCCGATCCCGACGACTTCGACGTGGTCGCCGGCAAGGGCGTCATCGCCCATGCCGATGGCCAGGAAGTCGTCGTCGGCAACCGCGCGCTGCTGGACGACCGCGACGTCGATGTCCCCGATCGGGTCGCCGACTACGTCCGCGAGCGTGAGGGGCGCGGCGAGACAGTCGTCCACGTCGTTCGGGACGGGGACATCATCGGCGCGATTGCGATGCGGGACGAGCTCCGGGAGGCCGCTCCTGGGGTCGTCGCGGCGCTCCAAGACGCTGGCATCGAGACGGTGATGCTCACCGGCGACAACGATCGGACGGCCGCTGCCGTTGCCGAGGAGGTCGGTATCGACGAGTACCGTGCCGAACTCCTCCCCGAGGACAAGCAGTCCGTCATCGAGGGCTACCAGGCCGACGGCCACGTCGTCGCGATGGTCGGCGACGGCATCAACGACGCGCCATCGCTGGCCACTGCCGATGTCGGCATCGCGATGGGTGCTGCGGGAACGGACACCGCTATCGAAACGGCTGACATGGCGTTGATGGCCGACGACCTCGAACGCATCCCGTACGCGGTCAAACTCAGCAAGGCGACGCGCTGGAACGTCCTCGAGAACGTCGGGCTCGCGGTGCTGACCGTGACCGTCCTCCTCGCGGGCGTGCTCACCAGCTACGTCACCCTCGCGTCGGGAATGCTGGTCCACGAGGCCAGCGTCCTCCTCGTCATCCTCAACGGGATGCGACTGCTCCGCTACTGACCACGAGACACGATCACAACCACAACTCATGACATCGAATTCGACTGCGACTGACACGACCCAGACGAGAACCAATTGGCAGGTCGACTACGACGCCGACCCGATCGAAATCCGCGACCCCGTCGCGGAGGCCCTCGGCGTCCTCGAACCGGGCGAGCCGTTCGTCGTCACCTACCGGGACGCGGTGAAAGAAGCCGGACACTCCTGTCCGACAGCCTCGGGTGCCTATCGGATCGTCCAGCTCGGGCTCGACGCCCTGTATCCCGACGACTATCCAGTCCGGAGCGAAATCGAGGTCCAGACGGCCGGCCCGCAGGACGATGCCGCGTACGGCGTGATGAGCCGCATCATCTCGTACGTGACTGGCGCGACCGGCGATGACGGATTCAGCGGGCTCGCCGGCGGCTATGGCGGCCGCCGCGACCTCCTGCGCTTCGACGCGTTCGACCCGGACACGGCGGACCCGACGTTCCGGTTCCGGCGAACCGACACGGACGAGACCGTCGAAGTGGCCTACCACGTCAGCGATGTTCCTGGCGGTGGACCCGCGATCGGGAACCTCCAGGGGATTCTCGACGGATCGGCAAGCGACCAGCAACGGGAGGCCTTTGCTGACGCCTGGCACCGCCGGGTACAGGTCGTCCTCAGCGACGACTCGCTGTTTACCGTCGAAGCAGTGTGAACGCGACGGTCTCCCCCCACACTCGAAATAAGTTACTGCGGTACACTATCGATCTTCTCGAGCGCCTCAGTTGCAACGTCCCCTAGCTCGCCTGCCTCAATATGCGAATAGCGCTCACGAACCATCTCCTCAGAGTTGTCTAAGTACCGAGCAGCGACAGTGTACCCAAACGCGCGGACAAGCACCTCACCCATCCCTCGGCGACCACCGTGCGGGGCAAGATAATCGTGTTTCGGATGGTCGATGTCAATCTCTGCGGCCTCTGAGAGCCGTTGAAGATTCGATCGTGCGCCATCCGTCGTGATCGACGGCGGCCGGATATCCCCCTCAAGTGTCAAGAGAAGGTCGCGAGCGTACTTTTCACGACGCTCGGTAATCGATTCTGGGCGTTCCCCTCGTTCGGCTAGTTCTTCCTGGACGAGCTCTGCGAGCGTCCGTTGGTCGAATGTCGGAAACACCGGCCAGCGCTCCGTCGGCGGGTCCATCAGCTGGCGATAGCTTCGCAGCGGAGAGATTACCGGGTCGGGGAGACTGGCGGCGTCCCACTGCTGTTTCTTCCGGTAGACGTCCATACTCCCGTCGTCGAGCGAGAGGTCCTCCCAGCGGACGCCGCGCCGACGCGGGTCGTTCGGATCCCGTAGGAGTTCCCCGACCCGAACGGCGGTGTACGCGAGAACGAACACCAGAGCTCGGTCACGAGCCGCCTTCAGCGCCGCGTAGCGTCCTCGCTGCTTGTCGAGGGGGTCAGTTTCCTCCGGGAGTGTCGTGTACACCTCGACGGCGTCGCGGGCCCGTTCGTCGACGTGGCGCTGTTCGGACGTCCAGCTGCTGGTCGCCGGGCTTGCGGCCGTCGTCCTCCGGCAGTGGCGCCATCGCACTCGCCCGCTGCGCGTAATGCGCCTCGAGATAGCCCTCGTTGACGCACCAGCCACACCACAAATTTGTATAGCGGTATATAATTTATGAGTTGGCTAAAATGGCGCATTCTTGGGTTTGGACGTGTTTATCGCCGGTTTAGAGATTCAAATCGAGCCAGTAGAGCGTTTACGTTTAGTGCGATAAACGTAAACAGATTCAAGGGGGTGGCCGCCGTCTGCCACAGCGAACCCAATGCCTCCGCTCAAACCCCGGGATACAACCACTCAGAACGGCCCTGCGCGATATCGGCGCCTGTCGGCTCGTTCCCGAGAACCAACCCCACCCGAATTTGACTACAGCGAGGGATCGCGATGAGTTCCGACGAGAAGCATTCGCACTCAGGTGACGAACGCGGCGCAGCGGTACCTCTCGTCGATGTTCTCGAAGATTACCTCTCGGACAAGGGGAAGGGGCGCAACGGCGAGAGCGGACAGTATCGACGACATGCTGAACGCGAGGTGAATCGGCTCATCGAATTTCTTGCGGAGGATCGTTCGTCGTCATCGGTGACGTTTGAGGAGCTGTCCGTCGGTGATCTTCGTGAGTACGCGCGGTATCTTGCTCGGCAGGGGTGGACCGAGGGCACGGTACAGAATTACTACGCTCACGTCTCCGGATTTTGCGGTTGGGCGGCTCGCGAAGGCTATCTCTCGGGGAACATCGCCCAGCGACGCCGGGCGAAAGAGCCACTCCCCGAGGATACAGGTCGGAAGAGCGGAGAACAACAGGCCTGGTCGGCCGAGCATCGAGCACGTCTCCTGGAGTATGTGAACAAACAAGCACACGATGCCATCGACGCTGTCGCGGAGGACCGCCAAACGGCGATCAAGGCGACTCGTGATCGGGCACTCGTCTACATCCTTTGCTTCACAGGGGTTCGCGGCGCCGAGGTCCTCGCCGATGGAAACGACGATCGGCGCGGACGTGATGGATTGCGGTGGTCGGATGTCTCGTTCGAGGACAACAACATCCAGGTGCTCGGAAAAACGGGGAAATGGGATGACCGACCGCTACCAGACCCTGCTGTTCCTCCACTGGAGCGGCTGAAGCGCATCACAGACGCGTCAAGCGAGGAGTGGCCGGTGTTCCCGACCCTGGACTACCCGACACTGGTGGAGACGTTTGCCCAGACGATGACCGCCCGAAGATATGACCCGGCTGAAGTCGAGTCTATTCGCACAGAGAAAGTGAATGACGGCGAGGCGTCACCTCTCGAACTGCTTGCTGACTATGGTATCGAACCGCCTGCATTAACGACGCACGGCGCTCGCGAGGTCCTAAAACGACTCACGGCGGACGCGGACATCGACCTCGACGATAAACACGGGTATCTAGCTCCACACGGCGCTCGTCGTGGTGTCGGTGAGGTGCTCGTCCGGGCGTACGGTCACGCCGAGGCGGCCCGATACCTAGACAACTCCGAAGAGATCGTTCGCGAGCATTACTCGCACATTGAGGCGGGTGAGCTGGCTGAACGCGCTGAAGCCGCCTTCGCCGAGCACGATCAAGAGCTGCGAGGTCAACACGACGCCGGCGACGAGCCAACTTCCCACCCGGTCGACGAGTGACTCAGCCGGTGCTGCAGCTGCTGTATACCGATTTGTCGCAGTCAAACTTCCGAGGAGGATCTAGGGGAGAGAGGAGAGCGCGAATCTCGACGCTTGCGGGTTATTTATCCAGATATTCGATTCCCCACTCACGGAGTGTCTCGGCGACGAGTTCGGGGTGTTCCTGTGCGACTACCATCGCAGCTTCGCGCGCGTCACCCTTGTACACAGGACCATCAACGAGGTCTTGCAGGTCGTTCAAGAAGTCCTCTTCACCCTCTTTGACAAAGGGACGAACCTCGAGCAGCAGTTGCTTGGTTCGGTCCGCGTTCACCGACGCACCGCGCATCTGCCGTTGCACGAGGTACGGAAGGTCATCCAGATCGAAATCGCCCGACTGGGACGGTGTCACCGCCTGTGATTGGGTCTCTTCCTGTGGCATTTCCTCCGAAGATGGGGGCTTTGTGGTCGGATCGGATTCCGTCGGTGCGTCGGGTTGCGTCTCCGTCTCTGCTGCTCTCTCCTCCCTCTCCGATTCGGATGCTTCGGTCTCGTCCGTCTCTTCGGGCTCCTCGTCCGACTCCTCGTCGAAATCGAGGCTCCCAGTTCCCTTCTTCAACCCCGCCATTAGGACATCACCTCCGCGTCCTCAATGTTGAGTTCCGGCTCCTGAGGGGGTTCGACGCCGAACTCATCGGTGAGGTAGCTGGCAATATCGAGAATGGTCTCGAGCGTCTCGACTTCGCGCTCGCGGAGGCGACGGGTTCCCGCCTCCCCGTTGTGCCACGCTTCCTCGACGACTTTGAACGCCGTGCCTTGGGCATCCCACATCTCGTCCATCATACTTTGTCGCTCGCCAATCGTCGCGGCGATACCGTATTCATCTTCCATTTCTTCGATGTAGCGGTTGTGTGTGCTGGTTGTACCGGCACCCGAGAGGATGACTGCGGCGACGCCGACGTCGATCCCCAGGTTCTCACTCATACTCTCTAAGAGCCCTGCGAGCCCTTCGAGGCTCTTGTTGCCCTTTCCAGCGGGTTTACTCGGTGATACGAGTGTTCGAGTGGCATAGATGGCGTTATACAGCATAATCTCAGCACGAGCGTTCGGGTCGATGATGACGACGTCGTAGTCGTCCTGGACGTTGTTCTCCTCCCAGAGGACGTTATAGAGCTGCTCGTACCGGTTGAATTCGTCGCCCATATTCTCCTCGAAGCGTTCACGTTGGAGGAGAAGTTCGGTGAATTCCTCGAGCATATCGTGCGCCGGGAGGACGTCGACTCCCTCGTCGGTGCTGCGAATGAGGTCCTCGAAGTCACCGTCGGGTCGTCCGAGGACGTGTCGGACGAGATTGTCTGCCTCGGGATCGTCACGCCCCTCCTCAACATCGAAGAGGTAGGTGAGATTGGCGGCCTGGTGGTCGAGATCGATGACGAGGACATCGAATCCCTGTCGAGCGTGAGCCTCGGCGAGGTTCGCTGTCCACGTTGTTTTGTGGATTCCCCCTGATTCCGAGTAGATGGTATAGGTGATGGGCATGTGTTCTCCACATCGGTCGTTCGCATAATAAAGGTACGTCAGACATACGGCTAACCCATTCACCTAATTCATCCACATAATTTACTTACCTAATCAATAGATCCAATTACCCCACCCAATGTATGTTGATAATGGTTTTAGAGAATCCATCCACCCACCAGGAGGCACTACATTCAGATTATAAATTCAGATTAGGTTATCACATAATACACCCAAGTAGGACAGTAGGGCGTTAATACAGGACTTTCGTGGAGCCTCCCGAGAACCACCCACCAGATAGAATATTAGGTGAATTGATTAGGTGCATAGATTAGGTATATGAATTGAACGGATGGATTTGATGCGTGGGTTAGAATAGCTCTCGCGAGCAACGAAGAGACAGGCGAGAAATAGCGCTTCCTCTACCCACTATGAGGAACAGATATCACACAATAGGAAATTGATCAGTAGATCCTCCGTCACCAGAAAGGCAGAAATACCAGAGACGGCTCTAATCAGCAGCCTCTGTCGGTTCTTCCCAAGGAATATCCTGCTTATGGACTACTGCAAGCTTTGAGCTGTCATCGTCTTCGATTACACTGAGTCCCCGCTGAACGAGGGTATGCACCTGCCCAGCAGACTCTGGGAACGAAAATTGGTCATCCTCCGCGTCTGCGCGAAGCTCCAGATAGTGAAGATACAACCTGAACCTGGTATCCGCCCCAATCGGCCACCACACTGTGCCAATTTGACCATCGATCTGATCGTCCCACTGCTCCACTAGTTCACGAAGATCGTCGACGAGCTCCTCACCCGAGGCACGGAGGCGAAGAGATGGTTCTCCCTCACGCTCTATATCATCAATGACCTTCCGAAGAAGTGGCTCTGACTCCACGGCAGTCGGGGAGGTTTGATCCGCTTCGAGAAGCTGTTCTAAGCGCCGAGTTCCTCCCGACGGGCAGCGACAGCATACGCCACGTTGTACTCATCGTCTGGAAAAATTTCGTGCTGCGCTGGCTGCTGCGGTTGATGCACGGAATCGGTGGTGGATGAACTAAACAAGGTCTCGAAGAGGCCCATATTGGGCGTCCGAAAGGCATCTATAAGTACTTCGTGCCAACGTTCCCAGACACCTCGACTCGAATAGTTAGGACGGTTCGTATGAACCCCATCCCGCTATATGTAGAGCGACACCCACCAGTCGAAATCCTGGTTTACGTAATGTGCATCTAGAAACTAGCCAAGTACTTGATGAGTGGCTAACCGACTAGAAGCCACTCCGACCGAATCGTACCCGCTATTGACGTCTCAACAGAGCTTCTTCACTAGGTTGTGTGGCTCTCAATAATGAGGTTCGTTGATATAAACAGCAACTCCCTCTCGCGGCCGTGAGATATCGGTTATCCGGCCGGCGAAAGCTTATGGTAGCTCTTTTCCTATCAATTGGTGAGAATCGAGTGTCAAATACACTGCTCACATAGAAAAACACCAAGAGCATGAATAGAACACCTGTCTCCTCCAGCAACCTTCGAAGTGTCGGCTACGACTCCGCAACAAATACCCTGGAAATCGAGTTCCACGGTGGCCGGGTGTACCAGTACTTCAACGTCCCGGAATCGGTCTACAACGGGTTGATGAACGCCGCATCACACGGCAAATACCATCACCGACGCATCAAGGACAAATTTCCATATGAGCGAATCCGATAACACCGACCCATTCGAATTTGAGCAGCCGGAATTTGATCCCTCAGAAACCTCATTACGGATCGAAAACGAGGAACTCGCTGATCTTTCAGACCAAGAGTTAGATCGACTTGAACGAGCAGCGAGTGCGCTAGCGGAATACGAACAGGCCGCCGCCGACCGAGAGCGGGCAATAACTGAACGGGCGAACGCTGTCGCAGCACAGGAGAATGCCCGGGCAAAACGAGTGTTCCTTGAACGGATCGGCGAAAAGTACCTCCCCTATGCAGGTTTCCTTGTATTTGGATTCATCCCACTGGTCGTCGGTATGACGCAGGTGCTCCAATTCACGGACATCCGGCTCTGGGTCGGAAGTGGCATTCTCGGATTGGGACTCATCATTGCCCTCGCCCTCCTAGCCCTCGCTGACTGGGATCGGATATCCTCACTGCTTAACCGATAAATCTAGTAGAGCAGGTACTCGCGGAGAGTACGATTCTAGGATGTAGGCCCGTATCCAACTACCAGAAAAGTAGTCGGACAGATCGTGTTCCTGTCGCTGACTATCCTGTAATCCTGTAGAATTATACCAAGAGCGGGTAAACCTGCGCGGAAGGATGTACGATCTCACTGGCTTCCAACGTGATCTGCTCACGGTCACTGCAGGTATCGAGGAACCTCACGGCCTCGCAATCAAAGACGAACTCGAAAAGTACTACGAATCAGAGATCCACCACGGACGTCTCTATCCCAACCTCGATACGCTGGTCGAAAAGGGGCTCGTCGAGAAAGGAGAGAAAGATCGCCGGACAAACGTCTATACAGTTACCAAACGCGGTCAGCGAGAACTCGAAGCTCGACGTGACTGGGAACGCCAGTACGTCGATCTATAACTCGTACCGAGCGATTTCACTACAGCCGCACTCGGGACAGGATTCCTGGCCTTCATCTAAACTGGTCCCGCAAGACCGACATTCGAACAGTTCCGTTGTATCAGTCGAGCTCGGTGACAGCCGCTTTAAGACGCGTAACATAGAGACTCACTGTGGGTCGACGACGTCCCGACACTCGGGACATTCGGCCCAGACACCGCCTGCATACTCTATCAGCGTATGATGAGACAGAATCTCACTACCGCAGTGCGGGCAGTCACCGAGGTGTGGGGCCTGAGTGCTCATATGAATGTGAAGCGTGTGACGGAGGGACGCACTGCCCTCTGCTTCTCTCTAAGGGTACGGGCCCACATATATCTCAGTGAACCAAAGTGAAAGTGGTAGCAGAGATGAGTCTCCTCGACGAGAAGGCCATCTCAGCGAAGGAGGAGTGAAAATCACCAATACGGCATTTGCCAAGATAGCCCTCACCAGATCGAGGACGACGTATCGTGGCGGCACCTCCTCGCCAAGTCCGACCTCATAGATTGCGTTTATAGATTGGAGCGCTGTCCGATTAAATTCGAGGAGGATGCCGATCTGCTGTAAGCTCAGTAGTCGATGAAGAGACACATTGGTGTTCCCCAAAGTGGCTTAGTATGGATCAAAGCGCGATTCAAGATTCGAGAGATAGGCGCTTACAGTATCAATATCAGCCGGCAGCAACCCGATCTGTATTGGCCCCCAATCTTCACCTTTCGCTTCGAGTTCCGCTTCCAAGGAATTCAGCGTTTCTTTGTAGTAGTTTTGCTCGAAGTGAGGAAGCCGTTGATCCTCGTCGACCTCCTTCGAGACGAGGAGAAGTAAGTCAAGCAGCGCCTCAAACTCCCGTGAACGCTCCTCAAAGCGCGTATCTGACGGGATATATTCGGAGAGAATCGGTCGGACAGCAGATTTCAGACGCGGTCGCAGATTCCGATTTCCCCAGCCTCCGTCGGGAAATTCGGTCCCAATTTCCCACGGATGAATCTGCCGAAGCGGGGCAACATCACCCCGCAAGTTCTCGAGTTCAGGTTCACGCAGAACTGCTCGCACGGCATCCCAATTAGCAACTTCCATACCTGTGATGCCCACCGCGTACGAAAGATAAGCAATCGGATATCGCTGTCTAAGCGCCATCCACGACCCCATACGGGTACGGCTTTCAGGACTTGGCGGTGAGCCTAAGCGCTCGATCATATTTTCTAATGCGAAGCGACCACCGTTCTCGCCTTTCGGCCCCCAGTAGGCACACGTGGCAGCTGCGGTCGCCAAGACACTCAGTTCCTGTTCATAGCTCTCAAACCGCTGGTATACAGCGTCGCGATCAACCTCGTGATCAAGTGAATATCGTTCCTCGGAGAAGATCCGTTGATACACCCGTTCTGTTTCCTCTCGGAAGAGATCGCCGAGAGCAATGTTCTTCTCTGATTGGCTCAGATACCGTTTGGTGCGTTCCCGGGCGATTTCGTTAGTTAATGGTCCCTCGCGTTCTGCGCCTTCGAGAGCGCGGACGTTCTCCGTGAGCGTTGTAAAAAAGGCGGCTGCGCCATCAATAGGGATCTGTATTGCATCCCGGTCATCGATGATCGCACGTGCTTCGTCTTCCAAGCCGCCATAGTTCGCCCAGTATGTAGGATAGCGGTCACACGCGTTGTCCGTTAGAAGCTCCTGCAGGGCAGTATCATAGCGTGCTGACCACCCACAGACGATGAGCCCGTATTCTGAGAAAACCTGACTGAGAAGGTTCGCAACACTATCCTCGTACTCGTCAAGCTCGTCAGAGACGTTCTTCAGATTGACATCCTTGTAGTCACCGTTGACTTTGAGGATGAGCGATTCTTGATGTTGCAGCGGTTCTGCCTCTCGGACGTCCCTGGCGGATGATGTGACCAGCGGAGTGAGCTCCCGATCAATGAAGGAGTGCTCGAGTAATCGGTCAAAGTTTGTCGTGATGATGATCCCGATATACCCTTCCTCAACTAACCAAGCAATATTCTTGTGAGCCTCGGTAGGGAGTTTTTCACCTTGTTCACGTTCGAGAGCAGTCGGCTCGAAGTATTTTTCCAGCAGCGATCGTCGCTCTTCCTTTGATTGAGCGACCTGCTCAATGACATTGTCGTATCTCGCTTCTTCGTCGAATGTATTCTCATACCACTCGGAGGGGGCCGATTCGATCTCTTCGTCGTACTGGTCAGCAATTTTTCGGATGAGGTCCTGGACAATATCCCATCCAGTAGGGATGCCAGCCTCTGTAGAAGCTCCTGAACCCAGTAATAAGGCGAAGACGCCAGGGTTGTTTTTTACTGAGAAGGAAAGCTTTGTTTCGTTGTTGACCATGTCAGAGCATCCCAGTGGGAGCCAATAGTTCCATTGTTCGCACTCACGTTGCGACGGGGGCTCTGAGCACCGGCATCAACCCGAGCCCTCTGTGATTGCACCACTGGTCGATCACAAGTGGGCTCGCAACCGATATTTAAAGAAGTAGCTGGCAGTACTTCCACAGGCCATTTTTATACGATTTCCTACCCGACATATTGGTACAGATGAGCGAAAACGAACCGCTAGCGGACACACATGGGAGCCCCGCATACGCACTAACCGGAGCTGAACGGAGGTATATCCGGTCGGGAGACCCAGGGGGCGAATCGAAAACGAATATGGAGGCCCGAATCGAGACGAAGATCAACCGCCTCGGATATCGGATCGACCACCTGTTAGCGGACATTTTCTTACTCCACGCGAACGACTATCCCACAGAGGGGTCGTGGAAGGACGGATGGGTTGGTCTACTCGGATTCGACGAGTACCCCGTCCAACCGTCAACCCGAAGGAAAAGAGCCCCAGAGCTTACCGATTTTGAAGAGCCCAGCAATGACTCGGAGATCGTAGAAGCGTGTCGGATGGCCTCTGACACTGAGACAGACATCGGCCGTCCGATGTCGAGTACGAAGGAATTCGGCAGGGATATCGGTGAGCTAGCCCGGAAACTCTCACTTGCTCCGGGTGAGATGGACGAAGACGAAGTGCTACAAGATATTGCCTACGGCTTTCTTGAAGGGCTCTATTTCGACCACAGACCAGCCGGACTCGGTGATCAATTAATGCAGCAACGGCAAAAGTACATGAACGAGATCATTTCAGCCCTTCAAAAACAGCTCGAGCATGAGCTGACATACGATCGTGAATGGGCTGAATGGGAGCGTGAGTGGCGAGTGCAAGGCGATCTGTGGGATGAACATCGAACGGCGATGATCTCCCGGCTTAGAGAGATCCTCAACGAAGCACCGGAACCGATTGCCCCTCGACGATCGATGTCAGAGTTCCGTTCTCGGGTGCTCGAAAAGCGAGGCGATACTGACTCGCAGGAAACAGGAGTGAACGAGAGGGGTATCGACTGTCGGGATCTTCTCTTCGTTTTGATCGACAACAGCATCGAGTCGGATTATCCAGTCGGATCATCTGGACACTGGGGTGATTTTCAAGCCGAACACGGTCCAGCAGAGCAGTTTGAGCTAGAGGAGTTCATCCAATATGACCGTGTGGTAACCCTAGTCGAAGAGTGTAGAATTCTAGAACGGAATATTTTGTATCGCCATTGTCGGACAGATGCCGATCGAATCCAGGAGAAGAAAACTCGCGGACTAGATGCGCTTGACGTATTTTCGGCCATTCACAACAGTAAGGGCGCGATCAGTTCGAAACAGATAGCACGGGATATCGGTTCCGAAACATCATATCAAGGGCAAGTCACCCAGATCTGTACGGATCTTGCGGGCCGAAAGTGGGAGCAGCGGCCTGTACTAACCGGGAGTAAGGATGGGTGGGAGCTGACCGCGTATGGTAGGTTATTGGCCGAATGTATGTTTGATGAATCACAGTCTGTCCTCATGCGGACGTTCGGACCAGCGGTTAGTACTGACTTGATTATCCAAGCGGCGACCGAAATTGACGAGAACCTCAGCTAAGAGTACGGCTGTAGACCCGGTGGAAAGATATGCTCCCCAATCTCCAGATGGGAGGTAAAGTGACTCTGTTGAAATCCTCAGTCGTCGATAGATCGTTGAGGCCGCGTTGAATATAGAGCACGTGTCTCGTTCGTAAAAGCTGACAGTGCAACGAATACGAAATTATGGCTAGGACGGCAGTACGGCCTGGCTGCTAGGTCTTGTTTCTTATCGTGTCTGGAATTTAAATGGAAGTATCAAATGATGGGCAGAGTAGGGATCATACCCCCGACAGAATCACGCATCATCTCCCAATTCAATCCTCACAGCTGCGTTGTCTCGGATAGTGGGGTTCTTCGAGAGGACAGAGGCCACAGCCAGCAGATACTCAGCCTCAATGTCCTCAGACGTCCCGTACGCACAATATAGCGGATGTTCCGGAATCTGCTCATTCGTAGGGGTCGCAGTTCTGTCGGGGAGCCACTCTGCTTGGTCTAACGGAAGACGAGTACACTGGTCAAGTCGAATGTAGTCTCCACGGATCGCATAACAGGCGTCCACATCCTCCCGATTGTCGGTATTCAGTCCTACCTCTTCGAGGGAATCAAAGGAGTCAGTGACGCTATTGATGGCTTGTCGTGACTGAACACCAAGAAATGGCTCAGATTGGGGAACATAGAGATGGGTTGGATCGTAGACCTCTGACAGCGGCTTTACGAGATTATTATGCGTAATCTCCGGAATCGACACTGTCGGGACATTATCGGCCTCATAAAGCCGATCGATCAAGAACCAGCGTTCTGCCTGATGGAAGCCGGAAACCACGGATGGAAGATTAACTTTGGATATCTCGGGGAGATCATCTCCATTTACCCAATCATACGGAATAGGGATCCGATTTGCACGAATCTCGAATGAGTCCTGATGACGATTCTGAACTGTCTCACCCTGTATTTCGCGTCCTATCACCGCGTTTTCCTCGTATTCGCTGCGGAGTTCTCGAACGAGATCCAGAGCTAGTTCTTCGTCCATAGCGCCTACATTCGTCCTGTCTCACTTGAAGATACAAGACGCATATCGGACAAAACACAGAACGTTATCCACCGATCAATCTCTTAGCGAGAGATGCCTTCCAATGACCACTAATCTCGAAAATGAGTACACGGAGGGTGCCAATACATCCGGCAAGCTAACGCTGAGAACGGCGAAGCGTAAGTGTTGGAGAACTACTACGAGAAGCTCTATCCGCTGAGTTGGTGATGACGATGCCCGATAAGGACGAGCTGGCGCTCTACGATGCCGTCAGTAATCTGGAGCAGGCGGGCCTGACCAGCAAAGTCGGTGACGATGACGGGACCGCCGTGTACACCGTTGAAGAGTTCGAACTGGCTTTGACGGTCCGCGAGACGGAAGTCTCGATCACGCCCGAACTCATCGAGGGAATCGCCCAGAAGAACGAGTCCCCCGCGATCGAGCGGGTCCTCGCAGACTACGGCATCATCACGTTCGCATTCGCATACGATCTCGTGATGGCACACAGTAAGGGACGTCACGATCCGGCAGATCGCGAGCCTCACAGACCTGTCGCCTGGACCCGTGTATGATTTCGTCGAAGCGCTCTATTCGATTCTCGATCTCGGTGACGACGAGTTGGCCCCGATGACGTACACTCCGGATGATTTCGACGAGGACGAAGGCAATCAACTCGAAGAAACCGCCGACGAGCAAACCGAATGACGAGGTATTCTCCACCCCCGTAATAGCGATCAACGCGTTCGTCACTTCTTCCACGCCAGCGATGACGATCCTGAGACCTGTTCAACAACATCCGGAGAGGGATCAGGTACGCACGCCTGCTGTACGGCCCTCGCCGTCGCCGCTCTCGGCCAACAAGTCCCCACATTGGAACTGAATCACGATCCGCATTACTAGGACTGTGACGGCTTCAAGACACAGCGAGCTGACGCGTTTATCGAAGTCAGTCGGAGTCACTCTAACCGCACCTCTAGTAAGACTTTTAACTGTTACCGGATTATTGGTAACCACCAGATGTACGAGGTTCTCGACGACACGGCGGCGCAGATTATCCTCGCCATCGAGAGTGGTGACTCCATCCGTCGTGTCGCCCAACACCTCCACACGCCGTACGAGACGGTGCGACAGGCCGTCAATCGGCTCGAAGACGCAGGCTACGTTTCCTATGACGACGGGCTTGCTGTCGTCGACGAGCACATCCGTGACGCAGCCCGCGAACTCGTCGCTGCCAGCGCCGGCGTCAGTCCACCCTCCATCGAGGAAGCCTATGTTATCCCTCAGTTCGGCGACTGGCCGTCCGCGTTTACGCGGATCGACGCCGTCTACGTGTGGACCCAAGGCGGCTACCAAGTAGGGCGGAATCCGGATGACTATCCACTGTTCCTCGCTGTTCGTGAGCAGGACGTCGACGCCTGGGAGGCGTTTTTCGAGTCGTTCGACCTCCCCACTGCTTTCGAGCGACAGCCCGGAGACGAGTTGGACGGTCCGCTGCAGATCGTCCTCGAGCCACGCACGTCACTCGATATCGAGTACGTCGAAGGGTACCCGGTGATCCCGAGAGCAGAGACAATCGAGTATATGCGCGAGAACTACGCCCAGTTCCAGTCGGCGCTCGCGATGCTCGACCGGATGTACGAGGACCTCGACCTCGGCGTCACGTATCGAGAGACTGAACGGGCACAGCCATGAGCTTCAACAACCGAAGTGACGCACTCATCGAGCTGCTCGAGGAGCTCACCCAACAGGGTCACGAGTACGTTCTTGTTGGCGGCTACGCTGTCTCAGCGTTCAATGCTCGCTTCTCCACGGACCTCGATATCGTCGTCGCGCCGGACTTCAAGGCTGACTTCGTCGAGTTCCTCGAACAGCAGGGATTCGAGGAAACGGACAGTCACGCCAAGAAATGGTTCTACGACACCGAAGTAATCGAGTACGAAAAGCGGCTCACGCCGCAACAGCCGATCGGCTTCGATCTCCTGGTAAACGGACTCGGGTGTCGCCAGACGGAGGCACAGTGGTCGTTCGACTACCTGTACGACCACAGCCACCAACAGGAGGTGAGCGGGGGCACAGTGACGACGACGGCCAGAGTCATCGATGGGGCCGTCCTCGTGGCGGCAAAGCTCCACAGTGGCCGAGAAACGGACCTCCGAGACGTCCTGGCAGTGGCTGAAGAGATCGACCTCAACGCTGTCACGCCCCATCTGCGGCGAGGGGACGACAATGCCCTACGGGAGCAACTTGAGCGTGGACTGGATATCTTGGAGAGCGACGAACTCAAGCACGGATTTCGGAGTGACTTCGGGGCCTCAGCTGTCTCAGAAGAAACGGTCACCGGTCTCCAAGAGTATCTGTCTGCACAGATTGACCACCTGAGCTGAATCGGTCGGGACTCCCTTGACCAGAAGTGAAGATAAGGCCCTTCAGCGGTGCTTGCAGTCAGTCAAAAAATTGGAGGGGTGGTTGTCAGTCGACCGTCGCTAACACACGGACATCCGTAGCTGAGTGTCGTTCCCGTTCAGTACGAGCACCGTGCTCGCGGAGGAACTCATCAATGCGGTCGGCAAGAGCCTCCGCATCCTCCCTATCGACGTGGACGATTAGCGTCGGACGCTCCTCGTCGCTGTTCTCAATCACGAGCGAGACATCCTTGAATTCGTCCGGCTGTCTATACGCCTCGAACTCATCGGCGACCTGGTTGGCCAGGTCGTCGAGTACCTCAATCGGCTCCTTTGTCATAGATTGTATTTCGGCTTTGGAGGGTTGTGCCATCGCGAGCGCGTGAAGAGAACGTGACGTGACTTTCAGAACCACCTCCATCAGACAAACGCGAACGGAGCCTTCTCACACCGATGGTTTACCGAGAAGAAGACCGATCCACAGAAGGGACAACAGGTTAGAGTGCTCGCGGATCGCTATCGACAATGCTCGCAAACGCGACGTTCTCCTGAACTTGTTCGATTTCGACTGTTGGCTCGTCGCCGGGCTGAGCGCCGGGAACGATCACGACGTACCCCCGTTCGACTTTTGCGATACCATCGCCCTGATCACCGACGGTTTCGATTGTCACGTCGCGCACTTCTCCCTCATCAACAGGAGGACCAGATGAATCATGGCTCGTGCTCCCCTGAGAGGCGGGATGCCGTGGGCTCTGTGGAGATGTTGATTCAGCTTCGGAGGATGAATCAAGAAGAGCGATGCGGTACGTTTCATCAACAGTCAGCGCCCCATGCTTGATCTCACTCGGTGGAATCTCGATGACGAATGTGCCATCCTCCTTCTTAATTTTCGCAGTGAACAGCGAACACAGGGAGTCTGAGATTTCTACCATAGCTGGGTTTGATACTGGATACAATTAATCGGTCTCTTTGAGAAGGAGCGAACTGGATCAGCTGTCCTCAGCTGGTTCTTCCCAAGGAATGTCTCGCTTGTGGACTACAGCGAGTTTCGAGTCGTCATCATCTTCTATTGCACTAAGACCACGCTGGACGAGAGTGTGAACCTGTCCAGCAGACTCCGGGAACGAAAATTGGTCATCTTCCGCGTCAGCACGGAGTTCCAGATAATGGAGGTACAACCTAAAGGTCGTATCTGCTCCGATAGGCCACCAAATCGTCCCTATCTGCTCATCTACCTGATTGTCCCAATGCTCTATGAGTTCACGGATATCGTCGACGAGCTCCTCTCCAGAGGTGCGAAGGCGGAGGGAGTATTCCCGATCCCGTTCCATATCTTCGATTATATCCTGAAGAAAAGGCTCAGCCTCCAGGGCGGTCGGTGAGGTCTGATCCGCTTCTAGAAGATGTTCTAACGCCCGAATTTCTTCAGGCCGAGCGGCTACAGCGTATGCGACATTGTACTTGTCCTCGGGGAAGATTTCGTGCTGACTCGGTTGCTGTGCCTGAGGGACAGTATCCCCAGTGGATGAGCTAAATAAGGTCTCAAAGAGTCCCATACGCTTCGTCCGGAGGGCACCCATAAGTATTTCCTGTCATATCAGACGGCAATTCTGGCGGCAGTGAACCGATTCACCTTGCCACTCGAAGAAGAAGCGGATTATCTTTGTATCGACAGACAGCGATGGATATGGTAGCAACACGAGAGAGGGCCCTTAGCGAACGCGAGTTCGAACTACTGTTAGAAGGTGCTGGGCGTATAGATGATACACAACAGAGACTCGAAACACGAGCGGCCATTCTCCTTGGAGGCCGTCTTGGACTTAGACCAGGAGAAACAACGCACTTGTCGAAATCGTGGGTTGATCGAGAGCGGCAGATGATCCAGATTCCCACACAGCAAAACTGTACGAAGGGGAGAGATGGCGGTATCTGTGGATACTGTCGACAGGCGGTGAAACAACGGCTGGAACACAATCCCAATACAGATTTCCAGAGCTTTGCTGAGCGTTATTGGCTCCCGAAAACGGAAGCCGCTTCCCGAACTGTTCCGTACCACTTTTCGTATCGAGTCCGAGTCGCGGTTGAATTACTACTTGACGAACATGGCGGCTGGCCGTATTCGTTCTCGACCTTACAGCGGCGACTGGAAACTGCCTTGGAACGGTCCCCAGAATTGTCTAACGACGCAACCTCATTACATGGATTACGTGCAACAGCAGCGTCTTATCACGCCGGAAGAGGCTTAGATCTTCCCGCTCTCCGAGCAATGTTCGGGTGGGAGGACATCACCACGGCACGTCAATATCTGAATGTCGACGGAGCGATGACCCGACGAGCGCTGGACAGCATTCATCAGTAAGCCTGAATGGACTAACATTCATGAACCGGCGTAGTGCTAGCTAAGAAGTTACTCCATTGGCCCTACGTCTCCAAGATGAGTGTATTTCTCAGCGACCTTCTCGAAGTACGCTTCCGTCATAATTCGAGGATTCGACACCCGATGAAAGTCATCAAGAACGAACTGCATTTCCTCCCTATCGAGTCCGTAGGCGTGGAAAGAAGCTGCATCAACTTCGGCCTGAAGTCGCCGACGCTCTGATTCCTCTTTAGCGGGATCAATTCCGCCGAGCCGTTCCCGCATCTCCTCGAACTCCTTACCGTAGCAGTTGAGTCGGGCCGCCCGGTCAGAAATATAGTGGAACCAGTTGTCGCCCTCTGTGAGACGCGGGACCTGTGATTCTTCCAGTTTGAACCGGACAATGTGTGAATCGACCTTCGTCCGCATTAGGTAATCGAACGGAATGCTGTTCAGTAAACCGGTGATGACGAACAGTTCCTTGTCATCGTAGGCACGTTCATAGATTGAACGCAGGGGATACTCTGAGAGATCGTCCTGCTCCGGATTGACTTCATATGGCGAAAATGTCTGGAGTGTGTGAACACAAACGAGCCCTTTGGGTAACACAGTCGAAATCATTGTCCGTTCGTCGGTAGGTCGGGCGATATCTCGGTAGATAATCCGGTATTCCGTGAAGTCTGGAAGGAGGTCATCCATACAGAGGTCCTGTCCACGGTGTTCCTGAAGAAGATCGTTGACGAATCCCTTCTGTGATTTGCTGGTCTTCGGTCCACCAAACGCTTCGTATATGTCCTTTTTCGGCGTTCCACCGTTGTACGCCCGTTCCCGAACACGGTATTTAGCGCTCAGATCAGGCTGATCTTCATCGACACTCCATAGTGAAGGGGAATCAAGACTCGAATCGAACGTATTGTCGTGCTGGAACTGGTGAATGTTTGCTCCACCGTACACAGGGTAGTCACCTTCATTTTCCTCTTCGACGAAGCGGTCAGACGCCCGTGATCGATCCAGTTCACGGTGCGGAGTGACGTTCCATTTATTGTCGATTTTTTCTCCCAACGGAGGGTGTGAGACAATACTCTCCAAGATACCCACTTCCTCAGGATGGGTAATATTGGGGAATATCCGCGCTTTCAACGAATATTGGGTTAGTACTTCTCGTGGGATCTCAACCGCTTTTTCGTCGAAATGACGGAGGACAGAAACATCATGTTGATCGAATATTCCCTTGATTTGCTCCGACTCCCCCTGGTTCTTGAACGTGAGAACAGCGAACTGATACTGTCGATGAAGATCACCGAATATTCCATGATTCTCGAAGCCAACCAACGACTGTATTTCCGCATCATTCAAAAGTTTCATCCGGAGATCTTTCGAGAAAGAGCCACTGAAGATCACTCCGGGTAGAACTTGCGCTACATACCCCTCGTCGCTCACGAGTTCGAACAATCTCTCAAAGAAGAGTGCCGCAAGATTGTTTTCATTTGGATCCTTCCGTCCATCAATAACAGGTTTCTGGAGGATGTATTCAGAACCATCAGTGAAGTACCGCATTTGCTTCTCTATCTGCTCTTGATACTCCTCCCATCCCTCGGCAATCTCCTCGTCTTCCAGCAGCTGTTTCTGCATCTCGTCCTTATTCGAAGGCATCCGGGACCGGAACTGCTCATCAAACTTGACGAAGTAATCATCGCGACTCGCTCGAAGCTGGTCCCAAGGAGGATTCCCGATAATAAGATCAAAACCTCCCTGGTCGTAGACTAGCGCGAATTCGAGAATCCAATGAAAGGGGTGGAATTCTTGAACTTGATCCAGAGTGATTTCAGCGCCGGCATTATGGAACTCATCTAGCACCTTGTTGTCCAGATTCTGACTGTAGCTGGTGATGAGCGACTCTGCCTGACGACGGGCGTTGGTTGCTTCTTTTGAGGAATTTGCCCGTTTGTGTTTCCGCTGAGCGTGGATTACGTCCTCATAATACTCGCTAACCGGTGTTTCTTCACCGATTCCATAGTTTGTGAGTGAGGTATCACCCTGTTCATTGACGGTTTCGATGAGATCTGTAAATCCAATTAGACTGTTCCCCTGCCGTATGTTGAAATCAATATTCGGGAGCGGTTCGACCTCCCCTGGCTCGTCTTCGATATCCGCAACCATCGAGAGCCACAAACGGAGTTTACAGATCTCCACAGCGCCCTCGTCGATATCCACCCCGTAGAGATTATCCAGAATAATCGAGCGTTTGGCGTATAGCGACTCCCCACCATGCCCACCCTCGATACGTTCTAATTCCTCACGACTACGACTCTCCAGCTCCCAGCCTTGCCCTTCAGCTTCGAGCCGCTGGAAATACTCAATGCATTGCATCAACTGAGCGTCTCGCTATTGGCTGTTTTCGACTTGATTTACGAATGCTCGTGAAATGCGAGCTGCTTCTTGCATACTACGCAACGGGAGGATTGACCAGTTCAGTCGAAAGTCACCCTCGTATCCATCATTTTCATATGAGTAAAGCAACTTTCAGGTGGTATGACTCTCCAGCAGATCACCGCATCCGATATCGCGGGCTGGGACTCTTTACAGGATATAGCGAACTCCTTTGAAAAACGCGGGCTCAAACCACGCCCGAAACTTGGGGGCGATAACGAACTCGTAGTCCAGCTTGATGATGACGAATTCATCGTCATCGTCAATGCTGGCCCCGGTGAGACTGCCACGGACTTCAAACCGGAAAATCGCTCACGGCATACCAACCTCGTTGCCACCAACGATTTCGAGACCTTCACCTTCATTACGCGAGTCCGAAGCTGGGAGGGGCAGCAGCACGGTCGAATTAAGCATCAAAAGATTTCGTTCTCGAAGGAGCAGTTCACGCGGGACAGCGGAGAGAAGAACACTATTCTCCAGAAGCTGAACTCGATCGAGTACGGTTCCTCTGCTGCGATATACGATACGCTCTACGACACGCAACAGGTCGTCAAAGAGTTTTATGAACAGTTCGAGGAACTCCGGACGGATCTCATTCAAGAGGTCACGGGCATTCCCGACGACCGTGGTGACGCGAAGCAACGATATGTGCAGGTCATTCTTGACCGGATGATATTCCTATACTTCATCCAAGAAAAGCGCCTCCTTGATCGGAACCCGAACTACCTTCACGAACAGCCGAATGAAGTCGTTGACGAGGGCGGTGACCACTACGAAGAGTTCTACGAACCGCTCTTCTTCGAATACCTCGCAGAAGACAAGCAGAACCCTGATTTCGGTAGTCTTCCGTACTTGAACGGTGGCTTGTTCGCAAGGAATCCTGTCGAAGAGGAGTTCCAGGACGCGAAGTTAGGTGGCCCTGCCGAGAAAACGAACGAGCTCTTCGACGATATCCTCGACTTCCTCTCCGACTGGAACTGGAACGTAGACGAACGACTCGATATCGTCGATCCCAAGAACCTCTCCCCAGCGATATTGGGCCACATCTTCGAGCAAACGGTCAATCAGAAGGAGATGGGGGCGTACTACACACCGGAAGAAATCACGGGGTTCATGGCCCGACGGACGATCCATCCATATCTGCTCGATCAACTCAACGAGGCTGTGGACGCAGACTACGACGAGATCGACAATGTGTTCGGATTCCCCGTGCCCGAGGCAGATAGTAGCGCAGGAGCTGTTGCCGATGGTGGAACTATAACTCAGCAAGTTCCAACGGGAAACGTCCAGACCAGCCATGTGGAGACTCTATACCACGACATTCTGAAGGAAGCACACATTCTCGATCCCGCCGTAGGAAGTGGCGCCTTCCTGCTCGCCGCACAGGAGGTGCTGATGGACCTATACATGCAATGCATTGAGTATTTCCAGCGGCTCGAAGCTGAAGGGCAAGGCTGGGAGCTAGAATCCAGAACGCGAGAAGAGATTGAGGAAATCGAGTCTGGAAAAGGCTCCTCATCACTGTACGCAAAGCGAACGGCCATACTCAACAATTTGTACGGAGTCGATATCGACGAAGGTGCTGTTGAGATTTGCAAGCTCAGGCTCTGGTTGTCGATGGTCGCTGATATCGAGGATGAACCGAGCGAGGTGGAGCCGCTCCCCAACATCGATTTCAACGTACGACAGGGCAACAGCCTAATTGGTCAACTCGATACGGACATCGAAAGTAACGAAGACGGAGACAGCGATCTCGATTCTTGGGAAGTGAAAACTCGTTTTGAGGACGTGAAAGAGGCCATCAAGAAGCACAAGAAAGCGGAGACCAGTATTGAAGCTCAAGAATGGCGGAAGGAGGCAGAAGACAGAATAGAGGAACACCGGGACAAATTTGATGAAATCCTTCAGCGAGAATTTCAAGACGCTGGCTTTGACGACATAACGATCGAGGAAATTCGGGAGTGGTCCCCCTTCCACTGGCCGTTGGAGTTCGCCGATGTCTTCGAGAGAGGTGGATTCGACGTGTTCATCGGGAACCCGCCGTGGGACATGCTCTACGCGAATCGCGACGACTTCTTCATCCGCTACGATGAGCAGTTCCGTACCTATCCGTCGGAGGAAAAAGATGGTGTGATGGAAGAACTCCTCTCAAGCCCTGAAGTTGCGTGGGAATGGGAGGACTACAAGGAATCGATGGAAACTCAGGCAGACTTCTTCACGCAGGGAGATGTCTATAAGCTCCAATCTCCGGTGGTGGGGGGTCGAACGATGCCGACAAAGAACGAACTTTCGGCTCTATTTCTTGAGCGGGTATTCAGACTCTCCAGAGACGGCGTGAAGGTGAGTCTGCTCCTCCCGGGGACTATCTTCGGGGGAGTGATGGGGAAAGACCTCCGAACGCATCTACTGGATCACACAGACATAGAGAACCTCATCGGATTCGAAAATAAGGGAATCTTTGAGCAGATACATCGGCAGTACCGATTTGCAATTCTGACATTTGAGTATGGTGGAAGGACCAGTCGACTCCGAGGTATTTTCAATCAACGGAGTATGGACGTGGTCTATAATATCGAGGACGTGGCCGCAGAAATCCCACGACAAGTGCTTCTCAATTATTCTCCCGAGGGTAGAATTTTCCCCTCGATCACATCACAAGTCGAAGCCGATGTCCTCAGCAAGGTAGTCACTCAACCACCTCTAGATGAGAATATCGGAGGTGCTTGGTCTGTGGATATGTTGACGAAAGAATTCGTCGAGTCCACCGATAAAGACCGATTGCAAGATTCCCCTGATAATGCTGATTATCCAGTATATGGGGGTGCGAACATCCACCAATTCGAACACGATAATACCCACACAGAGAGTTTGGACAACCCCCGGTATTGGAGTCGGGGGATGTACGATCCACCGAATAGTGCCCAGTACCGTGTTCGAGAGAAAAAATTCAACCGGGGGAACCTCAAACGAGCAATCTACGACGCCTTTGGAGGTTCAGAGACGAGCAAGTCTCAAGTTCAATACGTAGATGAACTACTCGAAGAACACCGTAGTCACGGACTTGAGGAAGAAGATGTCCTGCTCGATTGCACTGAATACCGAATCGGCATTCGAGACGTTTCTCGATCCCGGGACGAGCGGACGATAATTGCTACGGTACTTCCGAAGGACGTCATCTGTCTCCACACCATTAACACGTTCAAGCCGTTCGCTATTGAGCCTAAAGAGGAACACCTCACAGAGTCCCCACTTCGGTCACCCTACGTCCGGCGATTTACGGATCAAGAACTCTTCGTGGCAACGGGACTCCTGAACAGCATTGCGTTCGATTTCCTGATGCGAACTAAAGTCGAGACGCACATCGTCAAGCGCGAGCTATTGGAATCCCAGCTACCACGGCTCACCGACGGAGATGACTGGTTCCATTATATCGCTGAACGAGCTGCCCGATTGAACTGTTACGGGAAAGAATTCAAAGAAATGCGTAAGCGACTCGGCGGAATCGAGGCAGCGGTAGAAGATCAAGAACGCAGAGAATTACAGGCTGAAATCGATGCGGCCGCATTCCACGCGTATGGCCTGGAACGTCGTGACGTGAAGTTTGTCCTCGACGACTTCCATCGCGTTGAGAATCCGAAGCTGATGGACGAGATGTACTTCGATCTGGTCTTGGAGAAATATGATTTACTGGATCAGAAGGGGCCCCTACCGTAGCTCCCGAATCACTGTCCGACAACTCCCCAGCATACGAGCTTCGCTTGTACATCACTCTCTCCCATCAGTTTCGTCTGGTATTCAGTAGAGGCTTCGACGTTCTCTTCCAAGAACTCCTCAAGCTGACTGAGGAACTCCCCGGTCGGCCACTCTGGGAAGGAGTCGTACTGCTCATTCTCGCGAAAGATCTCCCGTAGAATTCGGTCTTCATCCGTGTTCGCGAGCTTTACCTCCTGCAGCCGCTCTTCGATGTCGGTAGCCCATTCTCCCATTGTTTCGAACTCTTCGACAGGAGCTGGCTCACCGCCGTGGTTCGGCTGAACGTAGTGACTGATGAAATCGAGGATCGTCTCCTGTTCCTTCGAGAAGGCCTCTCCCTGTTTGAAAGCACCCTCAACTTGGCCTTCTCGAATCACCTCCAGACGCTCGTCAAGTACTGCTTGAATCTCACCGCGATTCGATAATACCGTCTCTGGATTTCCGGTAATCGGTTCGCCGTCAACTGAAGGGTCAATGTTGAGCGTGCTCACGGGCCGCTCTTTGACCTCGTCGGCGAAGGGCTTGTAGTAGAAAGCACGACGGACGCGACCAAGCGGGGACTCGTGGTCATCATCGTCGAACCAGAGGTGGGCAAGGGCGAATACGCCCGGACGAGGACCTGCATCGTGGTCAGTTACATTCGTGTAGAGGAATTCCCGTTCTTCCGGCGGGTCACCGAAGAAGTCCTCAGCGTACTCGAAGTCTTCCGCAGTCAGGTCGTAATCCTCGTTCAGTTCTCGCTTCAGAAGGTACCGCTCGAACGCAGCGTGTTCATTACTCCCCGCATTGCGGAGGAGCGGATTCTTGCTCGTGTCGTCGAGTTCATTCACGTCGTCAATTTCACGAGACTTCTGGAGAGAGTCCTCGATCTCGTCCACCTGTAATTCCCCGATAGTCTTCTCCGTATCTACACCTGTCTTTTCAAGAACCTGATCTTCGTTCGGATCAAGGATGTTGTTCTCCTTTCCGACAATGAGCGCGATATCGTTGATCTTTGCCTGTAGGCGTTTCAGGAGCTTGATCGCCGCCTCGATGTCGCCGTCCGGGTAGAAGTTGTGGACGTGTTTCTCGGCGGTACTCCCGATCCGGTCGACTCGCCCGACACGCTGGACAATCCGCATCGGGTTCCACGGCAGGTCGTAATTGACCACCACATGAACGTCCTGAAGATTAACCCCTTCACTCAGCGTGTCAGTGGCCACTACGTACTGTAGCTCTGAGTCCCCCGACTCGGCGAGCGTTTGCTGGTAGCCTGACGCTTCGGGTGCAAAGCGTTGAATGATGTCCTGCTTATTCTCGTCACCGCCCTTGACGACGGCACTGTTCGCCTCTGTGAGTGGTGAATCCTCGTTGTCACAGAGGGTTCGATAGACATAGTCTGCAGTTGCCCGATACTGCGTGAAGATGAGCACCTTCTGATCGTGATTCGTGAGGACATCTGCAAGTCGGTCGATCTTCGGGTCGCGGAACTCGCGGAGTGAAAAGACGGCCTCGTAAAAGTCGCGTGTGGCAGGGTCGACTTCGCTCAAGTCACTATTCGGGTAGAGAATCGGATTCATCTCTTCTTCAGGAATATCTGGGAGGACACCAGCGTCGTGGTCAGCGAGCCATTGCCGCGTGGAAACCGCATAATCACTCACATCACCCGCATCCCGGGCGACATCACCGATGAACTGCGAGAGGAAATACGATAGAAGAGTGAGGTCCTCCCTAATGTACGTCTTCACCTCGCCGATGGTGGCGTCTGCCAGTTCATCTCCCTCGGTATCAGCTCCTTCTTCCGATTGAATAGCGGTGGTATCGAAACCAAATTCTTCGAGTGTTTGTTCGAGATCTTCAGCAGCGTCGGCTCCTTCGACAAAGTCACCGAGTTCAGAGTCATCTCCCTCCCGAACAGTTCGGAGCATATCGATATCTTCGTCCTCAGGGAGTTCACCAAGAAGGCCGAGAAGCTGGCGTTCGCTCTGATGCAGCGTCTCGATCGACTGGACGAACGCGTACGTTGAGGACTCGAGCCGTTTGAGGAGGTTCAGCTTGTAGAGGGCTTTCAGCGTGCTCCCTGCTTTCGGATTTTTGACTGTGATGTGGGGAAGGTGGAGGGCGTCCATCACGTCGGGAAGCATCCGATATATTGGCTGGTAGGCCGCCGGCAGGGAGTACTGTTGCTTGTTGAGTTTCGGCGGCTTGAAGCTCATCTCGAAGTCTTCGCTGTCCTGAATCTGATCTTTGACGTGCTTGCGCGTCCGGAGAACCATCACTTCGTTCAGGATATTCGAAATCTCAGAGGAGTGTCGCTGGAGCTGCTCGGTGATTTCTTGCTGTTCGTCGTCGCCGACCTCCTCTTTCCCGGATGCGATGCGTTTTCGCGTCTCCGAGAGTTCGATATATTCGTCGAACGCATCAAAGTCGAGTGACGCCTTGTTCCGAAGTTCCTCCGGGCTGGTGAACAAGCTGATGAGGTTCTTTAGGTCGGTAGCGCTGTTATTAATCGGGGTCGCGGTCAGCATAATCATCGTCTTTCCGCGGAGTTGCCTGAGATTCGCGTGTCGTCGCGTCCCCTTGTAGTCATCATCGTGGTCCGGATTCGGTCGCCATTTCCCGTAGTTCCGGAACCGGTGAGCCTCGTCGATAAGCAGGACGTCGAACTCGTCTTTGAGGTCCTGCACCTCGTCGTAGGAGAGATTCTGGAACTTGCTGATACTCATCACGTCAAGGTGCGTGCCGTCTACCTCTAACCCGAAGTACGGATTGCCGTCTTCGTCAGTGTCGTTCTGGAGTAGGTCTTCCCACTGATCAGTCAGGTTTGCCGGGACAATGAGGAGACAGTGGTCGCCACGTTGGCGGTAGTCGTGGAGGAGTTCACCGCCAATAAATGATTTCCCCAGGCCGACCGAGTCGGAGACGATGCACCCGTTGAACTGTGAAAGCTTTTCCTTTGCACTCTCGTACCCGAGCTTCTGGAAGTAGTACAGTGGGCTGTCACGGATGTTGACGTTCCCACTCAGTTCGTCGTAGGCGAGCAGCTTGTAGAGCTCGAACGGTTCGAGATACGTGCCCAGCTCCTCAGATGACGTCTCCTGGTCGGACTCGTCCTCCTGCTGTTCCTTCCAGTCCTGGTACTCCTCGCTGTTCTCGATGATTCGGATGATCTCTTCACTGAACTCCTCGGCGTTGGCCCACTGGTTGTCGTACCACTCCTCGAACGCTTCGGCCTTGTGTCGATCCTGACTCGTGAGGTTCAGCTCGATGTTGTTCTGGTGGCCGCTCTTGGTGAAGTTCGAGGAGCCGACAACTGTAGCGCATGGGCGGGTGTCTTCATCCTCGTCTTGTCCCCAATCTTCGTCATCTTCGAGTGGCGCTCGAAATGAGGCACCCTTTGCGTGGAAGTAACCGTTTTCAGGATTTCGCACACGGACGCTCACCTCGCCTTCGGCGATAAAGTCTCGTAGCCGGTCTAGTCGGCCAATTTGAGCGTTATTCAGCTCCGAGATGCTTTCTCTCACCTCTCTTTTGAGCTCCTCTTTGAGATTCTGTCCCTCACCGATTTCGTCAGCAGTTCCCCTATTCGTCTGACGGCCCATCAAAATCCGAAGCGGAGCGTGGCCGAGCTCATCGGGGTCAGCCAGGTTTTCAAGGTCTTCCCGGTAGAGGTCAAATCCTGAGAGATAAAAGTAGCCAGTTGCGATACGGCCTTCCTCGATCTGAGGAATAATCCGCTTGTAAGCGTCTTCTAGTGTTCTGTTAGCGTTATCGACAAGCGGAGGAAGTGAGAGCATCGTAATGCAGAGATGTATTCAGTACGCGAACTTAGTGTTTAGTGACCTCCCTACAGAAATAGCACCAGACAATAGCCAATCAAACTGGCCGAAGATCCCGCCAGCGGACGTCAACGGTGTCACCATTAGCGATTTTAACCCGAAAAAGATAGCCCTCTCGTTGATCATCAGTCACAGCCCCCGCATCGTCTGAGATGATCTCAACGACTGTTCCTCGACGTCCATGGAGGCGCTCGTGATCTGGATCTGTCTCGTCCGGGATATCGATTCGGACCGAATCACCGGTTTCGAAGCGTCTCATAGTATTCTCAGCGGGTTTGAATCCTAAAGAGGATAGCTAAGCCGAGCAAGAGGACGCCACCAACACCAAAACCAACCACCGATGGGTCCGGCAGTGATGGGATGAACCTCTTCACTTGGGGAGTAAAAATGAATCCTCCGGCATACCCTCCGACAGATATGTATCCAGCAGCCAATAGGCGGACGAACCACTGTTCCACAATCGTATGTGAGCGGTGGTCAGCATCTTCAGCTGGACGGGGATCAACGATTTCCGGGTCAGGCTTCTCTCGCTTCAAATATCGCCATTCATCGAGATACATACGAACAGGCAGGACCGACTCGATCTCATTCAGGATGGCGTATCGAGCTTTGTTCAGCCGGCGGTATGATTGAAGACTCTGATACCAGAAGTAGCAAATCAGACTGCCGAATCCTGATGCGAAGAGAACGATCGCAGCGTTAGTGGTTGTGAGATTGCCGCGGGCGAGAGCAAAGAGACCGGCCAGTATCGAGGTTAAAATCAGACCGAAAAAGCGGTTCATCTGGACTCGCTGATTGGCTGTCTCGATCGCAACCTCCCCGTAATGTATGTACTGCTCCATCAGTCGATTCTTCTCGTCCTCACTTAGATTAGCCAGCGGTCCAGTTGTAACATCTTCCTCCTCAGATGGCTCAGCAGGGTCCCCTCCAGTGACCTCTTCAGAGTGTTCAGGTTCTGTTTCGGGCGTGTCTCCATCGTCAGTATCGGCGCCATCCTCTGAGAGATCAACCGCCGCTTCGTCGGTTGAATCAGGCATATTCAGCGAGTGCGTCGACAAGCGAGGCCTTTCGCCATCCTACCTGAGTATCTGCGACTTCTTGGATTTTCTCGGGGACCTTCGATTGTCCCTCTGGAATGATTGCGATCACCGGCTTGTCCAGTTCATCGGCGAGTTCCAGCTCCTCCGGGATCCAAGTGCTGTGAGCACCGTACATTCCACTACTTACGACGACAACCGACGCCGTTTTCATCTGGTTCCGGAGTTCAGAACGAAGGGCAGACTCGGTATCCACGGGCAGGGGGTCAGTTGAAGGGACACTATGATTCTGCCACTTGAGCGACGGAACCTCATCAAGGAAATCAACGATACGCTCGTAGTGTTCGTCGTACTCCCACGAGTGGGAGACAAAAACGTTGTACTGCTTGTCCTCAAGTCGAGTTGCAGCGCGTGCTAAGCGAGGGAGTGATTGCCCAGTATTTCCGCCTGAGGAGGAAGAGGACTCTTGAGTCGACGAGCCTGCAGAGGCAAAGGCTTCCAGCCCTTTGTAGGCAGCATATAGGAGCAAAGCACCGCCAGCGATTTTTTGTCCAGACGAGAGACCCTGCTGGTTCTGAGTGTCGGTAGAACTGCGGCTCAGGGAATTGTCGGTCGGGACAAGGCCCGACTGTTGGTCATTCGGCTCGAAGAGCGATGGTTGAGAGGAACTGAGCTCAGGGAGACTGTTATCCCCAGATTGCGTTACTGTATAAACGGGGCCGAGTTCTCGAACGGTGAACTCCTTTCCGAGATCGTTCCCTTTGTAGGTCGGCAGTAGGCGGTCTCCATCATCGCGATAGAATCCGGTAGGTAGATCGTTAACAGCTGACTTCAGAACGAATCGAACAGCTGATTCGGGGTTTGGACTGCCACGAATATCATCAAACGCAGCCTCCCAGGTGGTTTTCAATGGGGAGGAGGTGTCTTGGCTCATAACCGTATGAACAATCCGTTTTTAAATAGTATAAGTTCTTCCCCCTGGAATATCGGCAGATTTGGATTCCGCATCAGAGAGGACCATAGTACTAAACGGGTAAGCCGTCAACAATTCGCATATAGTTATGAGCTTCAACAGCAGATCTTCAAGCAACCGTCGGAGCGAATACCGACTGTTCATCTCGCACTCTTGGGAGTACAGCGACGAGTACAATCGGATGGTAGAACTACTTCGCGACTACCCGAATTTCAGTTTCCGGAACTACTCAGTACCGAAGGTGGATGAGATCGATGCTGACACCGAAGAGGAGCTGGAACAGGCGCTCCGGGAAGACCAGATCAAGCCAGCTACGGTCGTAATAATACTCGGGGGAATGTACGTAGCACACAGCAAATGGATCAAGAAAGAAACTATTTTAGCTGAAATCGAGAGCAAGCCTATTCTGGGTGTTACACCGCGCGGAAACGAGCAGATGCCCAATTTCGTTGAAGACCACGCAGATCAGATCGTGGGTTGGCAAGGAAAGAGTGTGGTAGAGGGAATTCGAGACCTGGCTGATTGAGTTGATGAGAGCGTGGATGAACTATTGAGGGAGAGTCTGGCTACCGTCGAGACTATTTCCGACTCCGCGAATCGGGTATAGTTCGATCGCTTCGTACTCACCGTCACCGTCAATATGACCCAGTTTTGAAAACAGAGATCGGCTCTTGTCGTTCGGTTCGTCGATGTAGTAGACACCATCCTCGCAGTACTCCTGGCACCAAGTCTGAATCAATTCCTCAGCAATCCCCCGGCGCCGGTAATGATCCCGGACATACAGCTGTCGAAGAACCTGTATTCCATCCAGCTCTTCCCAAGTGACGTATCCAGCCGCGTCGTCATCTCGAATATAGAGCAATCCCTGGTGGTTCTCAGGGATATATCGGGCAAAAGAAGAACTCGTGTCACCACCATAGCTAGTCATCGCGCCGATGACTCGTTCTGTTTTGTCTATTGGTCGACCATCAGAATATACGAGAAATGAATCTTCGGCACCGATCTCCACGATGTCATCCGGAGTCGAATTCGTGAAGAGCCACTCAGCACTGAACACCTCATCAAGATCGATTCTACGACCCTGATACTCGATACCATATAAGCTCATACAGTTATGGCAGCGAAATTCTGCTGATTCCTCGATTTCGGACATTCCCGGAACACGCTCAATTGACGGGTCGTCAATCCCTGAGCAATTGCAGTCCTGTCTAAGTTCCTCAAATTTGTCCCCCTTCCCAGATTGACTATACGGAACAAATCCCATCTTCCAATGCTCCTCTAACTTCTCACCGAGTTCCTGAGCGAGTTTTTGAACAACTCTCGCGTCTGTTCCCACAAATGCAACGACAGCATCAAGGAGGTCGTCTACGTGAATAATCGGGTCCTCGGACAACTCATATTCTGTGAGCAATTGCCAGCCATTAGGTGCCCGGTAGATCATCCGAAGATCATCTTCACAGAGAAGGGAAACAGCGACGACCTCAATCCCGTCATCAGCTTCGATATAGAGAGGAATCGTTTGATCAATTTCTTCACGTTGAACAAGAGTTTCGAGCCAAGCATAGTCCCCGAGACCCGCAGGAAGTGGGATATTCAAGCTCATTTCCGTATCAGAAATTGCTCTGTTTCGTTATAAATGATAGGCGACCACCACTATGTAGATATATAAAACCAGCATACCACAAGACGGAATATGGAAACCAAGCGGATCGCTGAGGTCGTGGAAAACATAAATTATTCTTATCTCTTACCCGCGATTCAGCGGGAGTTCGTCTGGGAAACGAGTGACATCGTGGATCTGTTTGATTCCCTGTTACGGGACTATCCGATCGGTGCGCTCCTTCAGTGGAACCTCTCGGCTGAGGAAGCACAGGCTCAGCCCAAATATCGCTTCGTCACCCACTACGTCGACGAACCAAATTTTCCCCAGTCACTCACAACACCGACCCATCGAAACCCCCCGCACAATTCTGAAGACCCACTCCCGTCACCGGTGAAACTAGTCCTCGACGGCCAGCAGCGACTGACCGCGCTCAATATCGGTCTGACCGGATCATTCTACGAGCGGAAACACAACCACCCTCGGAACAAGGCCAGTTCGTGGGTTCAGAAGCGACTCTATCTCAACCTCCTCTCGGACCCGCAGACAGCGGACTCGGAACTCGGCAATAAATACGACTTCTCCTTCCGCTCTGAGCAGTCCGCAACCGCGAATGCATACTGGTATCCAGTCAACCGAATCATGTCCATCTCTGACAACGACGATTTCTATGCAGAACGCCAGGAAATTGAGGGAGAGATCCAGGAGCTGGTCGAGAACCACCCCGAGATAGAGAATTCAGATAGTCTGATTCTCAACGCTCAGCGTAATTTCGAGGACCTCTATCGAGCGGTCCACAAGGACGAGAAGCTCCACTTCTTTACCGAAGACGAGAACGACATCACCCGTGTTCGCGACGTCTTCGTACGGATCAATCAGGGAGGGGTGACACCGAATCGTGCCGAAATCCTCCTGTCGTTGATGACTAGTAGCTGGCAACAGGAGCCGCCGGAAATCAACGCACGGGACGAGGTGCACTCGATGGTCGACGAACTGAACGGGATCATCGACGGTGGGAACGCTCCTTTTGCTACGAAGCACGTCCAGAAGGTACTGCTCGCAATCAACGGCAACGAGATCCAGTATCGGTTCGACAACTACACACTCGACTTGCTGCGGAATCTGAAGGAGATCTGGCTCACCGATACGTTCTCGAACACGATGGAACAACTCGCTGAGCTTCTGAATAGTTACTATCCGACGGTGACCTACATCCTCAGTCCCGCCCTCTACACACCTATCGCCTACTACCTCTACCAGAACGAGAATCCCTCGCTCGATTCGACCTCAATCAAAGGTCGCGGGCGACGTCGTGACATTCTCTACTATATCTGTGCAGCCCGACTCAACGGATTCACCAGCCAATCATCGAACCAGATCGCAGAACTCGTCCGGGATGTTATCCGAGAGGAAGAGAGCTCGGAGTTCCCACTTGAGCGGATCAGTGATGAAGTGGCATCCAGTTACGGAACCTCCCTCCGTTTCACCGAAGAAAAGTTGACCACGCTTTTCGAGGAGCTCCAGTACGGGAAGCGCGACATCGAGTTCCTTCTGCAGCTATCACACTACCCCGATGAGCCGGCACGGGGCAAAGACTACGATATCGACCACATCATCCCAAAATCGGTTCTCCCCGAAGAAGCAGATGCTGACCGGGTGGGGAACCTCCAGTTACTGATTGACAAGACGAACAAGATGAAATCGGACGATGACTTCGAGGACTGGATGAACTCCAGAACGGACGACTACAAGCAGACTCATCATATCCCGGAGGGCGCAAAGGAGATGACGTTCGAAGAGTTCGTGGACGCCCGCGAACGGCTCATTATGGAGCACATCCTCGAACACCAGCCGTTCTAGTAGAAGTCAGGCCTCCAGTTCGAAGGACCTCTCAAGAAGTGTGGTTAGGTCGTCCAGAGCCTGAGTCGCAGTATCGTCGATCTGAACACTAACTCGGTCAGTCTCCTTGGGATGTTTCTTTCCTAACGAGAGGACCACGTCGTCATCGGGAGAGAGGGAAGCCGAAAGCCAAGAGGTAACACGAGGAGAGCCAGCGAACCAAGCAGTCGTCAAATCATGCCAAGGGCGTTCCCGATCTTCCTCACTCGGGCGATCTGGTCCAAACGCTAGCCGTTCCAAGTTATCAGTGAATGATCGGAGTTCCTGGGTATCCGAATCTTCAAGTTGAACGGTGACACGGTGGGTATCGCCATCCCAGCCCCAGTCCTTCTTTCCGAGCTGAAGAGTAAGCTGACCCGTTGGTGAGCGAGAAACAGTCGCCCAAGCGCGTCCCTTCCGGCGGAGATCTTGTTGAGCGACAGTCACCCATTCATCCGACTTATCGAACGAAGCCCAATACTCTCCTGGTATAGGGATTTCCAACGCAACAGTGGGCGATTTCTCTTGCCAGAGCCACCTGATGACTTCCGGGTACCCCTCCATATCAGACCGCGACGGAAGCGCATAGGGCCAGACGGACAGTATTCCGGAGAGATCAACATCGTACTCTGAGAAATCGCCCTCATCGAGCCACGCAACGCTATAGTCACGCTGTAGATAATGGTCAGTAACTGCCTCGATATCTTTGCCCTGATTCCGATACTGAGCCTCTATCGCGATACCCCTTCCATAGGGCTCTCGGGGAGTGTCGAATGTGAGCAGGACATCCGCAATTCGGCCGTCGATACCGGATTCAAGCTCAACTGTCGCATCAGGGAAATCGTGTTCCAATCGAGCATACGCAATCGACTTCATTTTCATATGTTCGTCCGATTCACCAGGGCACTCGCCGACATCTACAAGATCAGCAAAGGTTGCCTGACCTGTAGTTTGGCCCATCTCAGAACGACCCTCCTGTTCGTGGTGCCGAAAATGACGAGAAATGAAAGCAGAACCTCGTTCGTGAGACCGTACAACGGCCATCGGTTGGTCGCACGCAGGACAAGTAACAGTCGTGCCGTCGGCTACTTGTGGTGGGATTACCCGTGTTCCGTTTTGAACTCCAAGATATGGCATTGAAGTCGATGGCCGGATTAGATTTGCTTGTCACTCTATCATAATGACCATTACTCCGGCATCCTGTCGTTGGAGGGCCAAAGAGAAATCACCCACTTAGTGCCAAATCAGTAGTGGGAGCTGAGTTTCCGGAAGTTTCCGGAAGGCTCGACTTTCCACGAACACAAATCGAGATACAGCGTAGGTTTTTGGGTGCTCAAGATGGTACTATCATGGGAGTTTCCGGAAGCAACCCGGTCAGGCTTTTGTAACCTGACCCGAAATCAGTCTGTCAGAGACAGATGATTCGCGATGCTCGCGTCCTCCGGGCCGGGTTCGTTCCTCGGGAAGTTGAGCATCGCGACGCCGAAGTCAACCATCTCTCCAGCGTCCTCGAGCCCATCACGAACGGAGAGCCCGCCGACACGGCCATCGTCACCGGACCCAGCGGCGCCGGCAAGACCTGCATCTCGAAGTTCGTTACCGAACGACTCCGGGAAGAGGTCCTCGACGTCGAGGCGACCTACGTCAACTGCTGGCGGAACTACACCCGATTCCGCACGCTCTATCAGATCCTCGACGACCTCGGCGCGACCATCGACATCCACCGTCAGTCGACGCCCCACGACGAACTCGTCGATCGCCTCCAGCAGCACGACGGCTCTCGAACCGTCATCATCCTCGACGAGGTCGACCAACTGGAGGATCCCAGCGTCATCTACGACCTCCACAGCCTCCCGCAGTTTGCGATCATCTGCATCGCGAACAAGGAAGAGGAGCTGTTCAGCCGCGTCGACGGCCGCCTCGTGAGCCGCCTGCGCTCCAGCGAACACGTCCGGATGGACAAGTACCACGACGAGCAGCTGTACGATATCCTGAGTGCGCGGGCGAAGTGGGGGCTCGACGAGGACGTCATCACCGACGACCAGCTATATCGAATCGCCGACGCGGCCACCGGCGACGCCCGCCTCGCAATCGGCATCCTCCGAACGGCCGCCGGCAAGGCTGATCGCGAGAACCACGAGCGCATCACCGACGATATTCTCCTGGACGCCGCCGAGGATGCTCGGGCCCAGATCAAGCAGAAGAGCCTCGACTCACTCACGCCGCACCAGCGCGTCGTCTACGACATCGTTCGTGAGCACGGCCCGCTCGGCCCGGGCGAGATTCACGAGCGCTATACGGACGAAGTCGACGACCCACGGACGAAACGGACCATCCGGTCCTATCTCTCGAAGATGGCTCAGTACAACCTCCTCGAGGCCGAGGGCACGAGCCGGGATCGAGAATACGCGATCATTGAGTCACCACCTGCTGCAACAACCACTTAAAACATTCCAGAACATCGATACACTATGACCACACTCCCCACACTGTTCGAGACCTTCTTGTCAGACATCCGCCCGCAGGACGAGCACAATGATGCCTACAAGGAGGGCCACGAAACCCTCCGCGATCACTTGCAGAGTGACGAGGACATCGACGAGTTCTACGTTGCAGACTTTCTACAGGGGAGCTACCGTCGGTGGACGGCACTCAGACCGCAGGAAGACGAGAAATCCGACGTTGACGTCGTCTTTGTCTCTGATCTCAGCAGTGATCTCGATACCGATGTTGCGCTAAGAAAATGCGAGCCGTTCCTGGATGAACACTATGTGGGGCAGTGGGAACCGAACGCGCACTCCTACAAGATCGAGGAAGAGAAGGTGGAGATCGATCTCGTCTTGACAGCGGCACCGAGCGAGGCAACACGTGAAGCCGTCAAATCACTGGGTTCACTAGACGTTGGCACAGCCCTGAGTCCAGACGACCTTTCGACCGTGGCGGAGGCCCTCAATATGTCGGCAGATGGCGACGACGAGTGGAAGGACCAACCGCTCAAGATCCCACATCGAGATGAGAACAAGTGGGAGAATACCCATCCCCTCGCGACTATCGCCTTCACCATTAATAAAAACGATATCACGGATGGCCACTACGTGAACGTCGTCAAAGCCATCAAATGGTGGCGGCGAACGAAGACACCCGACGTCGAAGGACCGACAAGCTATCCCCTCGAGCACATCGTTGGTCAGTGCTGTCCTCATGATATCGACAGCGTCGCTGAAGGCGTGACAAGGACGCTGGAAGAACTCACACGGCAGTTCAAGACCGAAGCAATGGCCGAGGAAACCCCCGTCTTGCCTGCTCACGGGCTCCCGGAAACCCCCGAGAATGACGTCCTCAAACAAATCGACGGGGACGATTTCGCGGCGTTCTACGATAAGGCCGAAGATGCCGCAGCGCTCGCGCGGACAGCACTGGATGAGGAGGACAAAGAAACATCGAGGGATTACTGGTACCAGCTCTTCGGTGAGAAATTCCCTCCCTTCGGAAGCGACGACGATTCCGACGATGGAGGGGAGAAAGCCATGTCAGTAGGGTCGTCCTCACAGGTAGAGGATCCATCTGACCACCAGTTCGCCGAGTCGGACAGCTGACGTAACAAATGCCTCCCCACGAAATTACAGAAGCCGTTGCAGCCATTGCCGAACGGGACGGAGTCACCGTCCTCAAAGAGCCATATCGACACGATAGCAACGGACGGTGGATCGTCAAGATCAGGCTTTCTCCAGACGACTTAGAACCCCATCCGGACGTGCCACGCGAGACGGACTGGTATCTCCATCTACGGGATACGTACCCCGCAGGTTCAATTGGGATCTACCCTGCAGATCAAGAAGAGAACACCATTTCCGCCACATTCCCCCACCAGAAGCTGAACGTGGCTGGGAGCAACGATACTCCATGGCGAAGAGGCGATATCTGTGTTGCTCGGTATGGGCACACCCTCAGTCAAACGGGAGCCACCGGCGAACCCAGCACAAGCCGTGATCGGCTCTGTTGGCATATGGACCGAGCACTGCGGTGGTTAAGTAATGCTGCGAAAGGGGAACTCCGGGAACCAGACGAACCGTTTGAAATCCCGGCCTTCGATACGAACTCGGCTTCGGCCACGACCATCGCATTCAATGAGACGCAGGAGTCGTTCTCAGAATGGAGGGAGACGTATGGACAGTGGGGGACGGTCAATCTCCGCTCGTTGCCAACTGCTGAAGAGACATACGCGACTGGTACGTTCAAAGATAGCGACGATGAAGTCGTCTATCAGCCACAATGGGGTGGATACATCGATGCGAATCCTGAGGACTCTGTTTCCGGAGCGTGGGCACTGTTAGAAGAGGTGCCGATTGAACCCCCGTGGGAGGCCCCGGGAACGTGGCAAGATTTGGAAGGGTTTTTCGATGGCACCGAGACCGACCCGTACGAACTACGGGCAAATATCAAGCCCGTTTTGGACGATGAACCGGTCAAGATTCTTCTAATCGGGTTCCCCATCCCAGCTACGGTCGACGGCGACCCCGAGATCATTTATTGGCAACCAATCGAGATCCAGGAGTTCAAGGACCCGAATGACCTTTCCGGCGGATTTCGAGATACTGGAAAGGGGCCAGAGATAGCCGAACGACGGGAAGCTGGAGAGGAACAGATTCGGTGGCTGGACTCGGACAACTGGTCGCATGAGCAGCTCACCAGACGCGGGCATATGACAGAGTGGTTTCTGGATCGCAACATCGTACTCATTGGAGCGGGAGCGCTCGGCAGTATGGTTGCCGAGAACCTCGTTCGAGCCGGCTGTCAGCAGCTTACCATCGTCGACAACGACACGTATGAGATCGGCAACGTGGCTCGCCACACACTAACAATCGATGAGGTAGGACGAAACAAGGCGACAGCAATCGCGGACCGGCTCGAATCCATTGCACCGTACGCCCAAGTCTTTGATGTGGATAGCGCCTTTCCACCGAGCGGTGAGTTGCCGGAGTCAATTAGAGAAGCGGAGGTAGTAATTGACTGTACCGCGTCACGGGGAGTTCGTCGCGCTCTGGATGCGATTAGATGGAATCACCCGGTCGTGTTTTGCTCCGCTGCGATGGGTCGGCGAGCGAGCCGGTTGTTCTGCTTCACAGCTTACTCACATACCTTTCCGTACAGCGATTACAACGAAGCGTTCGATCCATGGCGGTTGCAAGAACAGATCGAATGGGACGAAGACGAGGATGCCATCCCCGAGCGAGTCGGCTGCTGGCACCCAGCATCAGTTATCCGAACGGACCGGGTGATGACGTGGGCAGGGACAGTGACACGACTTCTCGATCAGGCGACGGCATTGAGCCTGCGCGAGAATCACTTCACCGTACTCGAGACCGGTAGTGGCGACGAGCTGCCGACCATTTCACAGGCCACACCTCCCTTCCAGGACGGAACTATATGGCGAGCACCGGAATCACCAATCACCGTACAGATTCCGGCCACGTGTCTTGAAGCGATGTATGAGCGCTGTCGGGAAGAACACCCCTGTGAAACGGGCGGTATTCTCGCTGGAACCGACCGTCTCGATGGGCCAGCACTGGTGGTGAATGCCCGCGACCCACCGCGGGACTCCATTCAAGAACCAACTCGATTCCTCCGCGGAACCGACAAAGTCGAGGAGTGGCTCAAAGACGCCAGGGAGAGCATTGGCATCGACTATCTCGGTGAATGGCACTACCATCCCGGCGCTTCACCCGATCTCAGTCGGGTCGATCGGACTGCGATGAATGACATCGCCAACGACGACGGCTACGACTGTCCACATCCGCTCCTCTTCATCGTTGGACAGGACGAAGAAGGTCAATTCACGATCAACGCCTATCTATTCCATGATAGTAAGGAATACGAGCAGTTAGAACGGATTGACAACCCAGATGCAGCTACAACTCTCAACGTCGGTGACGATATATGACTGATCCAACTGGCCGTGTATTTCTCAGCTATAAGCACGAACAGACGGACATCGCCAACTTCCTGCAAACGGAACTCGAGCGACACGGGGTGCCGATTTGGCGGGATATCTTCGATTTGAAGCCAGAGCCACTCAGAGATGAGATTATCGACCAGTTGGAGAACCCGGAAACGGCCAGTGGTATTGCGCTCGTCAGTGAGGGCGTAGCCGACTCCGACATCATTCTCAACGACGAGTTGCCGGGATTCAACAAGCGCTGGGACGAGGATGACGAGTTTTTCGTGGTCGTTGTGCCATGTCCCGATATCAGCGTTGGAGAAGCCAAATCGATACTCAACGAGGCACCGATCCTCCACGACTTTTCCGCCTGGAAAATGCTCCCCCTAGAGGAGACCACGTCTGACAAAGCTACAGAGATCGTCCAGGCCGTCTTATCAGAGCGCATCGAGCGGATAGATGGGTATTTGCCGGACGGTGAGCCCCTCGAATGTTCACTTGATACCTACGAATCGCCCGCTCACGACAACGATCCAGCGATTGCTATTGACTGGTCGAGATCGTTCGAACATGGTCCACCATCCCAAGAAGTATGGAACCAGCGTCTACTCCCGGCGTTAACTACGGTAACGGACAGTCTCATTCAAAACGCATCGGGCCGCACCCTCCGATTCCGTGGCCGAACGCATCTTCCCGCTGCGTTCGCGGCCGGTTACTGTCTTCCAACCACACGTCGTATCCAAGCAACGTGGATGCAACCCACCGGTCCTGCCGGGATGACAGAATGGAGACTCGATATCGACGAAGAGGAAAGCGGGTTAGAAGGAGATCTCCAGCGACAACCGAATCACGGAGCGGAGCTGGCGGTGCTCGTCAACATCGCTGCCGATGTGCAACCGGAGATCGACCAAATGCATAACGACCTTCCGGATTTCAACGGTATTCTCAGATTGACACCGGAAGATGGGCCTGGTGTGGAATTGTCCCCGGCACAGGCAGCCCATGCTGCAGGTGTTTTCCGTACCAAGGTACGAGACGCAATCAAAGAACTATCAAAAACATCGACTATTCATCTCTTCATAGCTGGCCCGATGGGGCTCGCCTTTCTCTTCGGGCGAAACTCAAACACTCTTAGACCGATCCAGACCTACCTCTACAGCAAAGACGAGGGTCGGTACTATCCTGCTGGTCGATTACAGAATCAGTCACTTTCAGACGGCTCAGACACCGCCTCAGAAGAGCAATAGCAAATCAGTGCCCATTGCCAGAAGGGCATCGACTCGATCATTTCGCACCAGCGCGTCGTCTACGAGGTGATTAGAGAACTGGTAGGTCTCGTTTTGTTGACCGAGAGAATGCACCCCCGTGATTTATTACTGCAGGAGCGATTATGTCCTACTATGAGCGCAAAGGGCCAGCTCCGTCGGTTCGAGAACAGGGCGCAGTTGCTGCGCCATATCTCTGAGGAGACCGGCACGGACATCGACACGCTTTGGGACGAGTACGAAGCCCAAGTCGAATAGAGCCCTTTGCAGTTTTTGACGCGTGGGCGACGATACTAATCTCGATTTATCGTTCGAAATAGACGCAGAGACAGTCTCTCTGAGCCCTATCGGGGAATATCAGGTTCTCGATCTGGAAGGGCCGGTCGTCATCGTTGGAGATGCGTCGTACCGCGTTGTTCCGGTCGGTGAAGACTCAGAGGCGTCAGAAGATGTTCGGGAACTTAGTGTCGACGAGATACGTGCTGCACTCAGCGAGCTCGCTGACAACGACGACTTTCAGTCAATCGTAGACAATTGCCCGACGAATACGCCGCTCGTCTACGACGACATCGATTATTTGACTCGCCATCTCCCCACAAGTTCGCTCCAGAAGTGCCAGAAGCTGAGTGAGAGCACCCCTTTCGAGAAGGAATTACTCCTCCAAGTTGCCTACGTAGAACGCCAAAACTCTCTCGTCGGGCACGCAGACAACGTCCTCGAGTATTATCTCGAACAGCGTGCTGAAATCGCTGAAAAACTCCGGTCCACCGACGAGATCGACAGCGACGTTGAGCGGTCATTCTTTTCGTATCTCCTCCTCGCCTCGGCACTCATCGAAGAGCTGACGACAGAAACGGTCCTCAACGAACTCTTTCGCGAGGAAGCTCGTCTCGACAGCATCACCGAGCACGTTCGGAGTATGGGGCACGCGAAGCGATTAGAGAAACTCTGTGATATCCAAATACTGACCGGAGGTGACCACGGATCGCTTGTCGAGGTCAAAGAACGCAGAAACAACCTCGTCCACGACGCGCAGAAACGTGCAGGCCTTGACGAACTCGAATCGCGTCGTGAAGTCGCACAGATCCTCGAACAGACTGATCGATGTGCGTCCGTCCTACTGACGATCTCGGGAAAGAACATCGAGTCAGTCATCGCGAAGCGAGGGTGTGAGCCCTATATCGAACACGCTCAATCTGAAGCAGTAGCCGACACAATCACAACCTGGGAACAGGAGAATCCAGAGCGCCTATCGAGACTTCACGACTGTGAAAGAGCAACCCTCGAAGAAATTCGCTGGGATACCGAAGAGAGTGACCCTAGGAACAACATCACGGAGGGATTCACATTTGATGGATTTGATGACGAAGAGCGGTATGAGATACTGATGGAGTTCGTCGGTGATGCCTCAAAGGCGTTCCTCGACCGGATTGATGCTGATGCAAACGAGAGCAATCTCGATCGCTTCGATTTCGCGTTGATGGTGCTGCTCTGTGCTGGTCACAGGTACGAGGAGATTGCCCGGTGGCTGGATACCGACGAAAAGTACGTCCAGCGGAAGGAGAACGTGATAGCCTGGAGAGCTTCGCAGTTCGAGAAGGATTTGGTAGATGAGATCCCCCGCCCAGAGGGCCCAACATGGCCATCGGACACGGAATCAGATGAACAGGATGGGTGCTAGCCCGATAACAGACGGGTCATCCTCGCATAGTACGTATGCTCTCTCAGCGGAAGGCACACTCGGATAAGACCGAGCGTAAGCATCTCGAAGACCGCCTCACGGCAGAAGGTACCATCCGGGATCGAGAGTACTCGCTCGTCGATTCGGTAGCTACGTCGCCGATGCAGCGACCGTGACGCCGCCACCAATCAGGCACTGAACTCGCCGAGGCCCGATTGCTCGTGCTCCAGTGGCTCAGCCGTACTATGCCTATTCCCGGACATCGAATGCTTTCACCGCGACACGGACCGGATACCCACTCTCCGACTCCAGTCGATATACGCCGTGATCTGCAATCTCCGGCACCTCAGAAACGTACCGGTCGTGCGCCATCGTCGCCTCCCGTATCCGGTCTTCAACCGTCCCGAAGTCCTGGCGCCGTGAGAAGATCAAGAGTGCAGCGTGTGAATCCCGGACAGTCAGGTTGTTTAGGAGCTGGTCAACCGCGTCCGTATACACAGATGGTCCATCCCAGAATTTGCACTCCGCGATGAACAGGTTCTCGTTATCATACCGGAGCAGGATATCCGTCTTCCCACCGCGGTTGAACGTTTCTCCGGTCGCGAACCCGGAGTAATGCGAATTAATCCCCATCAGGAAAATATCCCGTAGCGACTCCTCATCCAGACCCCGGACCGGCGTGGCGGATCGTTCCAGATCACGTCCTAAGTCGTCAAGCAGATCCAAGACCTCGATAAAGGTCCGGTCCTGGAGCACCTCGTCATCACTGTCCGCAGCCGGTGACGGTAGCTCAATCTCTCGCTTTTTCTCCGGCACTACATATCCAGGTTCCGCGGTGTCACCGGTGTCGACACCCAGTTCGGCCATCACCGCATGGTTTGTATCAACGATCTCCCGCCGTTCCTCAATCGAGCGGCGGGCGGTTCGCCGCAGCTGCTCCTCCATCTCCGCGATATCATCCTCAAGCTGTTCCACGAACCACGCCACCTTATCCACCCATTCGTCAACCTCTGACTGAATTTCGGCTTGGACCTGTTCCGCATCCTTATTCCCGATTGTGTAGTCAACGTGGTAGACGACCTCGTTCCGGTTCAATTCATTGTAGCGCGGTTTGTTCAGCTTTGAGGAGCTAGGATTGATCTGCAGGAGGTCGCTGTCGCCGTCGAACGGCAGCTTCACACGGATCCGCTGGTACGTTTTAGTAGGCCGACCGCGCTGATTGAGGCCGGGCAGGCCTTGGCCACGCGGGACCTCTTTCTCGACCTCGCCGACCTGTTCCAAATCGTAGTCGTTGAGCTGGATCGGGGACGGTATGTATCTTGACGTGAATATCAGGGTCAGGAGGTCGGTGCTGTCCTGCAGCTCGTCGTTGGACAGTCCCTTGATTTCGTCCTTCAGCGCTGTCTCTTGCTCCCGCCTGTACTCGTGGATTGATTGGTCGGAGAAGAGATGGTCAACTGATTGTCGCCGTCTCATTACCACGTAGTTGGGCCGTGATCTGTCATAAAATACCGGATCAACTAGTAGACCGGTTGTATCACAGGATCACGAACTACGGGCTTCCCGTTCGACCTCGCGCTCTACCGCATCCGACTCCTCATACAAGAACCGTGATGGCCGCCCCTGCGTGAACCCGCAGCCGGGACACTTCCAGATCGGCTTGTCATCCCGGAATCGCCGCGATTTCGTGTCTGTCATCAGATCGGTACCGCACTCCGGACAGACCGGTGAGTCAGCATACGCGTAGGCGTCACCAAGACTGCGCTGGCGGCCGTGCAGCACTCGCCATTTCACGCCGAACTTATCGACCTCCCACTCGGAGACATCGCGCCGAGGCTTCCCTCGAGCCGTGGCGACGAATGCGGCGGACCGGCCACTACTACCACTGTTACCGAACGTGTTCCGGGCCCAGGACAGGAGCCACCAGAGCAGAGCGAACGCAATTATGGCGATCAGCACGACCCGGAGATACGGGTTGTTCAGGAAAGTGAGAGGGTCGATATCAGTAATGGTCTTTGGGAGAAGTGGCTGGAGTAGGGAGGCGATGAGGATTGCGGCCGCCGCGGTTACGATTTCGTCGACCGAAATTTCCATTTGATAACTGATTACATACCAGTATGGTTAGATGTGTCGAATTACCGGAACATGTTGATCTCATCCATCAATATTCGAGATGCGCGCTGTGTATTCAGTACAGCCAAAGGTCGATCACTACTTGAGGGTTGAAAGACCGTTCTGGAAACATTCCCAGAAACAGACGAAACATAGTAGAAATCCGGTGACGGAGCCGGTTCTAAATTTGTCCCAAACCTTCCCGGAAACGCGGAAGCGACACGCCGCAGCTTATCGGGAATATGGCCATCTAGTCGAGTATGCCCAAGCACTCTACATCGATATCAAACCAATTAGCGGTGGATCAACCGACCCGGGACGCTAACCGCAATCGAACCCTTGCCGATCAAGCCGACCCAACCACGGAGAAGATGCTGTTGCCGTCACTTGAGGACGGCATCACGCTGCTCGACGTCGAGGGAGGCCGCGGCGTCCCAATCTTGCAATCGCTCGTGCTCGACCATCTCCTTTTGCACGACGGGCCCGCCTTCTGGGTCGACGCGAACGGCCACGCGACGACGACCACGCTCGCCCAAATCGCCCCCAGCCAGCGGTTGCTCAACCGGATCCACGTCGCGCGCGGGTTCACCGCCTACCAGCACTACGGCACCGTCTGCGATCTCCCGACGGCGGTGAACCAATCTATCCGGAGATCTACCGCAGACACCGGGACGAGCAGTCGACAGTCGACGGCTCGCAACGAGGACGCGTCCTCGCACACCCCGTCGCTCATCGTCGCCCCGGCAGTCGATGCGCAGTACCGCACTGACGACACGCTCGGAGACGCCCACGCCGGGACACTCCAAGCGCGAACGCTCGCTCGACTGGCGACCTACGCGGATGGGTACGAGGTGCCGGTGCTCGTTACTCGCAGCAAAGCGGACGAGTTCGCGGCGCCGGTCGCGACAGCCGCTGATCGCCGTCTCGAGTGCGAGCAGACCCGGATGGGGCCACGGTTCACGGGTGAGGAGTTCGAGACGCTCGTCTATCCCGTCGACGATGGGGCATACTACCAGACGACGTTTACCTACTGGCGTCAGGTACTCGGCGCACGTGCCGAACAGGTCGGGCTGGAACCGGCCTCGCCCTCCACCCCGACCACGACCTCCGACGGCGTCGGAACGGGGATGACGGCCAACGGAACGACCGCATCACTCACTGCGAACCCACTACTCGATGCCTGGACGAGTGCTGGAGGGCGATAGTAATGGGGCGCACCAATCCGACGTATCGGGATGCGCTGCGAACTATCGAGGAGCGATGGACGGATTTCCGTCGGGCGCTCCGTCGTCGCGACCAACCGCGCTTCGACCAGCTGTTCGAGTACGCTCGCGAGCACGCCGACGCGAGTGGCCTGTTGAACCACCAAAACCCGCTGTTGCCGGCGCTGATCAGCATCGATCTCGAACAGGAAGCCCGACTCGATGAACACGAAGACCGCCTCGCTGAACTCGAAAACGCACTCAACGAGGCGGACGATCGGCAACAACACTCCGAGGCAGGTACAACGGAGGACGGATTGTACTGATGGTTTTTAGTACGGGGTACTAGACCGTTCGTATGGCAACGGATCGTTTTCAGAGAATCAACGACTTGGAATCAGGTGATCGAATTCGAATCCACCTTACCGGAGACGGTCCGGTTGAGGCTGGCGGTGTGACGTTTCAGAATCCGTGGGAGACCTCCGTCGGAAGCGTACACGAAGAGAGAAAGGACCCCCGGAAGGGAGATGAGGTCCGACATATCGAATTTCATCGGACAGTGCGTCTCGATGCACCTGACGAGATCGTGCCGCCTGATCGCATCGTGTTGAAAACTGCACATCGGATGGAGCAGGAGAACACACTTCGGCTGACATTCAAACAGCTGATCGAAGATAGTCCCGGTCACTATACTCTCCATGCCCTGGGACTCGAGGATCTCGAGGTTCTCGAATGAATTTGTATCGAATACAGCGCCTCAGTACCGTAATTAGTAGACTTAACCAACATCCCGTAGCAAGCGTGGGTTTTGTTGGTTAAGATGGACGGAGAAGGGGATCAGCGCCCCGGAAGTGTTTGTGGAAAATGGATGGAAAGCCCCAAATTCGCGTTCCACGCCCTTCGCAGCCGTGTCACACAGATTCCCTGAACTCCGGAAGCAACACACTGCCGATTATCGGGTGAGCGTACGTTGGCGTGCCTATGCTGGAGGACGATAGATAGAAAATGCCATTCACATTCGATTTCCTTGATGATGGCCGTGTCCTCGAATGGGAGACGACGGCTGACGGCGCCGTCGCGACCGAACGCGAAGACTACTCGCCGCGCTTCTACGTCGCATCCCGCGCACCAGATGACGAGATCGACCTCACGAGACTCCGCAGCGTGTACGAACGGCACCCGGACGTCGTCGCGACCGATATCGTCGCCCGGCGGCCAGGCTTCCGTCGCGACGACGAGGACGTCCTCGCCGTCGACGTTGTCCACATCGATCGGATCACCTCGCTGGCTCGACAGGCACGCCAGCTGTCCGAGTACCCTGTGGGGGATCTCGCCTGCTTCAATGTCGATCTCTCGCGGGAGTTTCGGTACTGTCTCGAGAACGATGTAGATCCGACGCCAACGAGCGATCTCTCGACGCTGCGACTCGACGTCCCACTCACAGAGACAACAGGCGATGCGTATACCGAACTTGCCGTCGGCGGCGAGACGGTCACGGGCCCGCCAGCAGATATCCTGACGACAGTCCAAGCTGCGCTTGACGACCACGATCCGGACGTCCTCGTCTGCTCGACGAGCGAGATCGTCCCGACCCTGTACGAGATGGCTGCCAGCAATGGCGCCGACAATTTCTCGTTGAGCCGGACCCCAGAGGGCGATTTCCAGCAGCTCGCGAGCCGCTCGACCTACGCGAGCTACGGCCGCGTCGGGCACTCGCCGGCGCGCTACAACGTGCCCGGAAGAGCAATCATCGACCGATCGAACACGTTCTTCTTTGGCGAGACCAACATCGACGGCGTCCTCGACCTGGTCTCGCGGTCGCGCAAGCCGATACAGGAGGCAGCCTGGGCGTCGATCGGCAACATCCTCACAGCCATCCAGATCTGTGAAGCCCACGAACGCGGCGTCCTCGTCCCGTGGCACTCCTGGCGCCACGAGAAATTCAAATCAACAGGGGTGCTCCACGATGCCGATCGTGGTGGGTTCATCTTCGCACCTGAGGTCGGACTCCACGAGGATGTCCACGAACTCGATTTCTCCTCGTTGTATCCGAACATCATCTGCACGCACAACGTCTCGCCGGACGTGATTCGCTGCGAGTGCCATCGCGACCGCGAGGACGTCCCCGGACTCGGGTACTCGATCTGTGACGACCGGGGCTACCTCGTCGACGTCCTCCAGCCGATCATCGATGCGCGCGACGAGATCAAAGCCGCCATCCGTCGCGAACAAGAGCGTGACGAGCCTGATGAGGAGCGCCTCGACGAACTCGAAGGGCGGTCGGGGGCGCTGAAGTGGATCCTCGTCGCCTGCTTTGGGTACCAAGGCTTTAACAACGCCAAATACGGGCGCATCGAGTGCCACGAGGCAATCAATGCGTTCGCGCGCGAGATTTTGTTGACGGCGAAGCAACGCCTCGAAGCCGGCGGCTGGCGTGTCGTCCACGGCATCGTCGACTCCATCTGGGTGACCCCAAACCCCGACGTCGACGACGAGGACCGCGAGTCCCTCGAGGCCCTCGCGACCGAGATCACCGAAGCAGTCGACATCCGCCTCGAGTATGAATCGCACTATGACTGGGTGGCGTTCGTCCCACAACGCGAGAGCGACGCCGGCGCACTAACGAAGTATTTCGGAAAGGTCGTCGATGAGGACGAGTTCAAGATCAGAGGCATCGAAGCCCGCCAGCGGTCGACGCCACCATTTATTGAGGACGTCCAGCGAGAATGCCTCGATCGCCTCGATACGACGCAGTCACCAGAGGCAGTCCTCAGCTGTCTCGACCGTGCAGTCTCGAAACTCCATGCCGGTGAGGTAGCGGTGGAGCGACTCGTCGAACGGAATCGTGTCTCCAAACCACTCGACGGCTATACCCAGAACACACAGAACGTCGCAGCGCTGAAACGGGCTCGCGACCAGGACCTCGCTGTCCATCCCGGGCAAGATATTGAGTACGTCGTGGTTGATGACGAGAAATCCTCACGGGAACGCGTCGTACTCGCCCACGAAGAGGTCGAAACATACGATCCATCGTATTACGAGACACAACTCGTCCGCGCTGTCGAAAGCGTCCTCTCGCCCTTGGGTTGGGATCAGACGGATATTCGACGGAGTCTCGCCGAGACACGAGAGGTAGAGTTGACCGATTTTACAATGACCTGGAATGGATGACCTTGTTCTGAGATGCCGATAGCGGCTCTTTACCACCATATTTCGGTTTTATCGATAGATGGACCCATGAGATACATGGGTCAATGGACGGAGATCGTCTTCGGTGAGAAAAAACCACAAGTGGGCGACAACGTCGACACCCCCCGGAGTGTGAATGGTGGAGTGATATGTATTCATATTGTGAATCTCTTTCTCTAAGCCGAATCCATTCACACTGAGGGGGGAGTACCCTGGATCAGTTACACCCCCCTCAGTGTGAATGGGATTTGAAATCAATCACACCGTGGGTGGACAACCTATATGTGAATGGGATGAATTGGTCCGGCTATGCCAAACAACGAATCCACGCAAACGACCGTCGACGAGATCTTGAATGTCGACGAGGACAACGAAGAAGACGAATCGAATATTTTTGAAAAACCGTGGCTGCTCGAAATCGATAACGTACCAGACGCCAACCGGATCGTCGGCCGTGACGACCACATCACGTTCTTGGCGAAGAATCTCCGGAAAATGCGGACGAACAGCGTTCCGGACAACGTTCTAGAGTGGGGTGAAACCGGGACAGGGAAGACACTAGTTGCAAGGCACGTCTGTGAGCGCCTCGAAGCAGCAACGGACGGGACGGATTCGCCCATCGTTACAGCCTACATTAACCCGGACCCGATTTCTACGTATACCTCCACCTTCCGAAAGATTGCAGAACAGGTGAACGCCAAAGCGGAAAACCCGCTTGAAGTTCCCTATCAGGGCCTTTCAGCAGAACACTACCGGGATCAGAAGTTGTGGCCCGTCGTTCAGCGGGAATTCTCGGGTGGGCTCGTCGTCATTATCGACGAAATCGACAAGCACGGCGAGGTCAACGAAGTACTCTACACGCTTTCACGGACACAATCGAAAGACGACGTGGATTTCCCAGTCCTCACGATCGGGATTTCAAACGACATCGAATTCAAAGGCGAAATCGAGTCCCGGGTGCAATCCACACTCCAACCGGAACACCGAACGTTCACGCCGTACGAAGAAGATCAGCTTATCGCGATCCTCGAGAATCGCCGCGACGCGTTTTACGACGGAGTCCTCGATGACGAAGTGATACCAACAACAGCCGAACTCGCAGCTGAAGAACACGGAGACGCTCGACGCGCAGTTCGATTGTTCCGCAATGCGGGTGAAATTGCCGACGAGGAAGGAGACGACATCGTGACCGCTGAGCACGTCCACGAGGCCGACGAACTCGTCGAGGTCGAACTCTTTATGGAAATGGTGAAAGGGACGCCGTTGTCCGGGAAGTTACTCCTCTTTGCACTCACACGACTTGATCGGAACAACCCGGAGAAGGAGTGGTTCCGTACGTCCGAGATCCACGAGGTGTACCAAACAGTCGCAAGAGATGTTGAAGTGGAGCCGAAGGGGTACAATCGCGCACTTGAACTCCTGAACAAACACGTGACGACTGGCGTTCTCGAATCCAAGAAGAAGGAAGGCGGCGATCAAGGAAAGTTCAGATCGTACTCACTCCAGGGTGACGTCGAGAGCACTCGAACTGGGCTGATCAATTCGACACCGGAGCTCCAGACGTTGATGGGATGGTGACACCCCCACCCCTCGGTGTGAATGGTATGGCATAGGGGATGGCAGCTGTTTAGATGACGCTGGTGTCGTTGGAGAGCCGTTAGCAGTCTCGTGAGGTTGAAACAACCCGTAGAGCGGGTAATACGGTAAAATTGGCTGTTTGCAGTGGTTGGCTAGTGTGTCGCACCGCAGTAATAGATAATTTTAATACACACGAGTCTAAACAGTCCTCCGAGTAGTATCCTGTTTAAAGGCAAGGCACTTGTGCCGAAGCCGACGCGCCAGCGCGGAGGCGGAGGGGCGTCCGCGCTGGTCGGGTTCCGCTATTAGGAGCAGCTTAATCGTGGTGCCCCACGTGGTGGGACCATTCACACTGAGGGGTGTGGGGGTGGGATATCCGCCAAACCGTTTCGCTGGCACCGCTTTGCCTCGTCTTCCAATGACGAAATGGAACGCCGTGTTGAGGAGGGTGGCTGCCCATTCACACCGAGGGGTGTCGGACTGACGGGTCCCATTCACACTCCGGGGGGACCCCTTTCGTCCACGACATTCTGCAGCCATCGCCAATCGGGTACTGGGCTATCGAATACCAGCCGACTTCGCCAGCGAACGTCAGGTCACAGGTGTCCGCTCAGAGGGTGGCAACACACTCGACGAGCTCGTCTTCAGTAGTCCACCGGCATAACCGACCGCCATCGTCCAACATCTCAAAAATCGCCGTCTGCATACCACTATACGGATTCTCACTCGTCACTCCGGTCTCAACGTCCTCCAGGTCGAGTGGTTCGTATTCGCGCTTGAATACGTGCGTTTTCGCGAAATATTCCTCCAGGGCCGTGAAATACCCCTGTTCGACCAGAAATCCTCCCTGGGCGTGTTCGGCGACACCGACGATCGTATCCGTATAATCAGCGAGCAGACGGAACTTGAGATAGGTATTCGTCCACTCACTTCTGATGTCGACCATCAAAAATGCATACGCGCCGGCCCGCCGATTGAGGCGATCTTTCACGAGTTGGAGACGGCGAATCTCGGGTTGACCATAGCTGCCGAGGACAAAGTACGAATGCTCAGCCGAGAAGATCGGCGTGAGCTCCGCAACACTCTGTTTCAGCGCTTCGTACTCCGCCGGCGTGAGTGAGGTCTCGTGAAGATACTCCTCGGCCTTCGCAGCGAGTTCATCAACAGTGACTGGATCCTCACTCATCTACCCGTGCATACTCGGATAGCGTGCTTTAATGTGGCGACCTCATCATAGACTGATTCGCTCCTACTCGATTCGTATTAGGGCGAAACGCTTTTGCACGCACCACCCGAACAACGAAGTAATGAGTACCTCCGATCAGCCGCCAAGCGATCTCGATTCCGTACGGGAGCGACTCAACGTCGTCACCCAGGAGACGCGGTTCGCGCTCCTCCAGGACATCCTCGGGCATCCGTCGGAACTACCGACGCTGAAGGAACTCGACTACGTCAACCCGAGCAAGAGCCAGACGACGATTCGCCAGCACCTCCAGCAGCTCGTCGACGCCGGCGTCGTCGAGGAGGTGCTCTTGCCCGAGGACCGCCGGCAGAACGACCTCCCGTACAAGTTCTACGGGATCAGTGAGAGCGGCCGGCAGTTCCTCGAGGACCACAAGCTCCTCCGCGCACAAGACACGCTTCGAGAAATCTACGACCGGGTCGAGAAGACCGACGACATCAAACGGTACGAGACTGCCCCGCGACCCGAGCGCTGACACTCCTTCTTCACTTCGTCCCGTCGCCACGGCTGTGGTCTGTCCCGCTACTGCGAACGGAGTCGATCGCCGCCTTCTGAGGCTCATGGATACAGACGGAAGTCTCTCATTCCGTCATTTCGGACGCAGTCGGGTATTGTGCAGCAGGGCATCACTGGTGCTGTCCTAGTTCACGAGTGCTTCGTTGCTCAGACGGCCCGTTCGGTCAGAAAGCCTATATCAGTATAGTATAGCGTCCGTAGTATGCCCGAATGCCAGAACTGCGGGTCCTTCGTTACTGCACAGTATGCTCGTGTGTTTACCCCGGATAATGTCGATACGCCACGGGTGTGTCCGTACTGTCCGGACAAACTCCGCGACGGTGCCGACGTCCGCTCTGCGCGGTCAAACCGGCGCTCTGCGTAACGTAGGGTGTGATTCCCTGATTTGATTTCGTCTTAGTGAGCGAACACATTGCTATCGGGCGGGTGGCCCCGATCGGTTCAGTCGCCCGGCTTGACTGGACCTTTGTATTTGGAGGTTACCGTTTCGCCCTCTCGCCACTGCCAGTAGTAGTAGCGGTTATCGTTGATTTCCTTGATCGTGATCGTTGCCTTGGTAAGGACGTCGTCCGGGAGATCGGGTGGGCGCTCTTCGTCCTCGTCGTCGTTGTCCGACTCGAGACGGTCCGTTCGCTCTTTGTACTCGGCCAACGCTTCCGCATAGCGTGATACGTGGCGGAGTTGGTCTGAGGAGTATTCGTTGAGGGTGTCGACGATGTCCGCCGGAAGGTCTGCCGGCGGCGTCGGTGGCTCGTAGGACATTGGGACCCTTCGTATTAACCAACACAACTCGCCAGAGCCATAGATTGTTGGTTAATCACCGGCCTCCCTCAATTCCGATGGTACGTTGTGAGATACTGTTCGATGAGGGTAGAAACCGCGTGGCTGAATCGATCAATCTCGTGAGCGAGAATCTTGAACTCGAGGATGGAAGAGTGAGGGTGGATCTGCCACGAAGACGGATATGAGTGAATGAAAAAGCTGTACTCGCCGTAGAAGTCATCGAGGCGGGAGGGAAGCTCGTGGTGCCAGAGCGAATCCAAGTAACCGATGACGTGATTGTTGGATGGGAACGGCGGTACGAGGTAGTTGGCTTTGATGTCAAGTAGTTCGTCGGTGAGAGTATCGATGAACTCCTCGTCAAGCTGGCCAAGCCGTCGCCCCTCTTTCAGTGATCGGACGACATTCTGTATCGTGCGGCGAACGCCAGGCTTGAGATGGGCAGGGTTGACAGGAGTCACGAACGATTCGACCGACTCGGTGGTCTCTACTTCGAGTCCTGCCAGCGCGATGTAGAGCGGGTAGGAGAGGTTCGTCTTGAGCACTTCGGTGATGGTACCCTTGGTGATGCCGTACTTGTCGTCGTAGCTGAGTCGTGACCGGGTACTGTGGTCGTAGAGACGGTCCCGGAGCTGACTGCGCTGTGTCTCAAAACTCGGAGTCTGTCGACCTCTAACCCAGTCATACCATTGCTGATTAGCGGACAAGAATGGACGTGGCGGGGTATGCGCCGGTACTGAGGAGTCATCGTAGATGGTAGCGTACTCTGCGTTGATGAACAGGAGATCGTCGAACACCGACCAGCTCAAATTCTCCAAGAGCTTCCGTAGTTCTCGGTAGCACGGCGGGATCGAACCGCGGTCTGCAAGCACATCGATATTGGTGATGATGCTTTCCATCTCCAGCAGGTAGAGATGCACTGCGGGGAAGGTATTGAACCGTTGCCACGTCGTCCGCCGCCAGTACGTTTGGAGTTCGTCACGCCATTCGTCGATCTTGGAGAGCAACGTCTCCGTCGTCTTTGTGATCGAGTCCTTCTCCGATTCAACTCGCGCTTTGACAGCCTCCTGCACCTGCTTTCTCGACGCAATTGAATCCGATTGCGATTTGCTGGCCACTTCCGAGACCGGGTATTTTGAGCCGTGGAGATAGTGGTATTTCTCCTCTAGCGTCGCTTCGTCTGTCTCTGCGAACGAGTCGAGAAAGGCATCGAACTTGGAGCTATCCAGTCCATGGATTTGGAGCCCATAGTACGGCTGGGGGCGTGATGAGGACCGGTCAACAATTCGGAGCTGGAGGAAGTCCAGCCCCATCTCATCAAGTGCCTCATTATATCGCTCTGTGACTTCGAGCGCCGTCTTGTACTGGTTCTCGGGATCATTCGGATAGGCTTCGGGCACTTCGTGCAGTACCTTCGAGAAGAACGCGTCGACGAGATGGTTCGGGAAGTCCACATAGTGGTTCCGGACGTTGCCCTCGATCGTGAAATACTGGTTTTCGCTCGCATCGGGCGAAGGTCCGGACGTCTGCGTTAAATACGGCCAATCCATAACGAGAGCTACCTCTACAATTGCCCATTGTAGACTCGATATTTAATCTCTGTCAGTGATTGAGAGTACCGGTGAAGTTCGGTGGACTTGGTGGTGCCCTACACGGTACTTGCAATGCCAGTGAAGTACCCATGGGCCATATCTAGCTGGTCCCGATCAACCTCATCGGCTTCGGCCCGGAAATGGAGAAGCGCGTTCCGCGTCTCGCGAATATCTTCAAGCAGGCTTTCGACCATATCGCGTTCCTGTGAGAGGCGTGGTGGCAGGTGATCGAGGTTTCGCATTATGAACATCCGATAGTCATCGAACGAGAAGTCTTCGGGGCAATCAGGCGTCTCATAGCTCTCGTCATGCTCAGCGCGATCGGCGAACGTCTCGTCGATAGCCTGGTCTAGGTCATCAAAGGATGCACGGAACAGGTGGCGGAGACTTTCCTCGATCTCGCCAATCTGGAGGAACGGTTCGACCTGATGTTCGAGGAAATAGAGGATATCGTAGCGGGTCAGGATCCCGTCCAGGCCATCTTGGTCGCCAATCAGGACATAGTCATCCTCGGCAAGCGTATCGAACAACTCGAAAATATCGTGGTCTCGGTCCACGAACTCGGGATTCGTATTCAGGGCGATTTTGACGGAGGTCTCCTCGACCCGCGGATCGTCCATTGACTTCACGTATTTTGCGACCGATTTGTACGTGACTGTACCCTCAACACCATCATCGCTCACCACTGGGAGCTGGTCAAAATCGTGTTCCAGCATGAGCGTCAAGGCATTCTGAATCGAGTCATCCAGATCGACAGTTACGGGCTCATCTGGTGTCGCGGCCGTTCTGTGGCTGAGAACGTCGGCCGCCGTGAAGAATTCCATAGCTCGACTAATGTCGTACGTGTCCTTCTACATTGGGGACATCCTGGAGAACGAACCGAACAAGTGGATTGCAGCGACGGGAGTAGACGACGTTCCGAGGTAGACGATATGCTCCGAAAAAACGGTCCCTCGGCGAAAAGGCCTCAAATCGATGTCTTTGGGAGTCGCCCGTCGGGCCGTGGAACACTGCCGCGCTTGATCTCGAGATCGACTCTCCGCAGATGCTTGCATCCTCCATCGGGTGCTCGCTGCTGCCAGTCGGGACAGGAACACGACTCACTGACGACGTCGACTTCGTATCGGTTTCCCGACCCGGATCGCACCTCATACCGACCGCCTTTTTCGAGCAACGAAATCGACATTTCCTCGGTGACGGCTCGCCTCGTTCGGGGATCGAGATCGTCGCTTTGAGAAGAAGACTCTGCGACGACCATCCGATCACGCATATCTCCTGTCTGGCCCCCGTCAGGCGTAGCGGCGTCAGGGCTCTGCAGCCGGTCAACCAGCCGGGCTTCGATCGGATGCCCCTCTCGCCACAGGTAGTGGACTTCGCGACGGTCTCGGTGGTCATAGGACCCGCAGGCGGCAGCGTCACCGGACCAGACGCGCCATGCGCCGAGTGCTCCCATCGCGTCGACGATGGTTCGAGGAACCGTCTCGTACTCGGCAGGATAGAAAATGCGGAACCGAGTGCACCCTTCTTGCGGCGGAATATGGTCCCACCACTCGACGGCGTCACTCCAGCTGTCGTACATCGCGTCGTCGCTCCCGTAGCCGACGGTCACGCCGTCGATCGGCGTCCAGTCTGCTGGGAGGTGTTCCGACTCGCCTTCGAGCACCCGGAGGACAGCGTATCGGAGGTACTCGTGGGCTTGGTTGTCTGTCGTTCGAGCGACCTGGTCATGCTGCTCGGCAACGTGCTCGGCTTCCTCGAGAACCGTCGTGAGATAGGGTTCAGTCATCATTCGACGGAGATCTGAATGCGCCTCCGGCCCTCGGCGGGCGCAGAAAAACTTCCAGAAACTGGAAGCCAATGTTGACATAGAGAATTGATCTGGCTCACTTAGCCGTCTGGCTTGGTGCCTTTTGAGAACGAAATTTAATGTGCCACTAGTTACTACATAACACACAAGATGATTCGGGGACTTATCGCGTTTGTGGCATCGCTGTTTACTGAGGCTGTGAAGTTCGCAAAATGGCCATTTAACCCGACCAACGGCAGGGGACAGTACGTCACACCTTCAAACCGCCATTTCCTGACGGGGAAGGCGAATTTCTTGGTGACGGTTGCGTACCGACTGGGTCAAGCAGGGGTGAATTTTGGAAAGGCGCTGGTATTTGATGTGTTGGCTCCACTAGTTGATGCGATAATTAGGATGGCGAGCGACCTCTACCATTCAAATCCAAATTATACTCGAATGGCACTTCGCGGGGGTTTCTCTGCAGTTCAAACGACTTTCGCGATAGGAGCTGCTGGTTTGATGCTACTCGTAGGACTGTTCCGCAAGTGAAGCGCGAGGGTTACTCTTCGAGGACGTCGATGAGTTCCTCTGCCGTCCGACTGATCCGTCCGAGCCGCTCGCGAATGACCTCGGGATCGTCCGACTCCCACGCAGCGAGGTAGAACGCCGATCCGCTCGTGTCGAGCCCGCAGTACCGCCCGATGACGTACGCGACGGCTTCGGCCTCGACTTCGCGTTTCGACCGTTCGGTGTCGTCGTCGACGTCGAAGTGGAGCAGGGCGTGGGCGTACTCGTGAATCAGCGTCCGCGCGAGGTCGGCCTCATTCTCCCGATCGCGCACCTCGACGAGCGGCTGGACGTCGACGAGACTCAGCTGCTCGCAGATGCCCTTCGCCTCGCCGTGGGTCCACTCCTCAGCTGGTACGATCCGCACCGTCACGCCGAGGTCGTCAGCGGTGGCAGTCAACTGTTCGACGAGGTCGCCGGCGTCCCCGGTCGCTTCCGTGTCGAGGTCGGGAAGCGGCTTGCCCTCGGTCTGGGAGACGTCGAACACCGGAGCAGGCTTGAACCCGACCAGGCCCTCGGACCACTCCTCGGGTGGCGTCTCGTCGTACTCACAGTCACTGTCCTCGTGGTAGCTCGGTGAATTCTCGCACTCCGGGCACTGCTTGGAGATGATAGGTGCCCAGATCCAGATGGCCGACTCACCCTCCGTGACGTGGCGGTCGAACTCCTCCTGCCACGTCCGGTAGCCCGCCACCCGGCTCGCCTCGGGACACTGCCGCTTGATGAGGAGCGTGTTTCGGTAGGAGTAGTCGTGGAAACGACTCTGGACATCGAGCCACTCTTGGAACTCTTCGCTGGCCTGTGCGTCGTCGACGCCGGCGACGAGGTCGTCGATCCACTGTTTGATCGTACTGTTCATCTCGTCGGATCGCGTGTCGGTCTGGTCGAAGGAGACCGACGAGTCACTAGTCGTAGCCATTGTGTTCTCCGAATCGAGTTCACGGCGACTGCAGCAGTTCAGAACGCGCCGCACCCCTCAGGGGCGCAAAAACAGAAATTCACCAACTAGCTCTCCAGCCGTCAGCAACGTGTTCAGTTTCACTCCACTTTCCAACATTTTACACTACACGTCTGAGTACGCTGTGGCATGAGCAAATGGGCAGATTACGTAATCACTGCAGTTAGATACAGTGGTGACTCTATCGAACAAGTTCAGGTATATGAGGACGATGGAGATCAACTAGTCAACCGAGATACCAAATCGCGAATGGCCGTCATCCTCAGCTTATCGGTTGGACAAGAGTACTGTACGGCGTACAAGAATGACAACGGGAAATGGACAAAGGGTGATGATGTCGGGACAGTAGAAGTTGACGGGACAACCTACCTTCGGACTGACGGGAACAACATCGCGAGCGACAATCTAGGCGAACTGCCAGAGTTCTAGGGAGTCTTGGCATCGCGTAGAGAGCGTTTTTCTTCGGCCAATCCGACCGTGATGAGGTACTCGAGGAACTCGTCGAACCGCTCGACGTCGCTAGGCGTGTCAGTCGCAAGATGACGCGCCCACTCGATGGCCCACTGGAAGGCGGGATCCGTACCGCCCTTGCCGTGAATGTACCACCACCGGGCCGCTTTTAGTACGACCAGCGGATTCGTAGGTGGCTGCTCACCGGCGAGCCCACGGGTGATGGATTCGATTTCGTCGGGGACGTCGGCGGAATCGACCTCCGCTGATTGCGTGTTGTCGATATCGACCGGGATCTCGTC